>Ga0307517_10004893_pt1 | contig 20416 bp, 36 predicted proteins | sample 23_EM_MG_FD_194515 | JGI IMG/M metagenome (GOLD analysis project Ga0307517, IMG submission 194515) | Populus trichocarpa ectomycorrhiza microbial communities from riparian zone in the Pacific Northwest, United States - 23_EM | ecosystem: Host-associated > Plants > Roots > Unclassified | place...
TGAACCTTGAAGTGTATAATGCGTTCACGCGGTATACAAAGTGTTGTATAGATTTCATTCGAGGGCTGTACATATTAATCCACAATGTTGGAACCCTGAGCCCTCACACTTGCATGTCCCCCCCTTTTCTTTTTTTTTTCTTCCCGCGACCCCAGGTTTAATTGAGCATGATCTGGTTGGCTTATCATGCGCTGAGCTTTTGCCACACACTGGCATGCTGTATGAATACGTGCGTCGGACGAGGTCCGTTCGCTGATAGATAATCACACATGTTTGGTATTAGAGCCGCATTGCGTTGTATGAAGAAATCATGTGGTTCAACGAGCACTTGCACGGTTTATTCTGTTTCGCTTTGATCATCAGCGTTACCGCCGGAGCTCGTTGGCACACGTCAAAAAAAGAACTTGTTTTTTTTTGTGTGTGTGTGTGTGTGTGTAGATCTTGTCAAATTGAATTGAAAGAACACCAAAAGGAGTCACCTCTGTTGCGGCACCGAAGACGGAATTAGAACTGGAGATTGATGCCAACTTTTGATAAATATTTCCTTCTCTGGTCAACTATCTCACGGTGTCACACACACAAAACGTTGCCCGTATCAAACTTGAAACGAACCTTTTTTACACTTGCCTCGGATCTCATTTCGGTCAAAAACGACCAACTGATAAAAACTCGAGGACAAAAAAGACATATTATGTCTTTCAGTGATTCAGAAGAAGAAGAACCACCGTGCGTAAAAACCACTTTTTTAGACTTTTACGGTTCTCCCATCATGCAAACGTTTCCTTTCCTACAATTCAAATTTTTTATAGATCACTTCTGGGAATTGATGATGATGAAATTTTGGACCGTGTCTCACCATCACCAAGGTGCAGCTTCTACTCTTTTTTTTTCAAATTGAAAAACAAAAACCAAAAAAAGAGAAAACGTTTTTTTTTTTTTGGGGGACGATGATCGAATCATGATAGTCAACCAAAGATATTGGCAGATTCTGAGCCGTCGCCTCGTGGTCACCCCGGTCTTGGATCTGCGAGAGTACCGCTGACAATCATTTCTGGTTTCCTTGGAGCTGGAAAGTCAACTTTGCTCAAGTAATCGTTTTATTATTATTATCACGCCCCCTCTTTAGGCTGACTATCGATTAGACGGATATTGACTGAACGTCATGGATATCGAATAGCAGTGATCATGAACGAGTTTGGGGATACGGCCGTTAGTTGTTCTTTTCAAGTTGCACAAGGAACTAAAACGTCAAAAAAAATAGGACATTGAATGCAAGCATTTAAATTAACAACTTCTTCTCTCTCGTCCAAACCTTTTGACCTGCGTTTAGCTAAAACTATCAATGTTTCCTCGTCTACGGATCCAACAGCCGAAAAGACAGAAGAATTTCTTGAACTCGCGAATGGTTGTTTATGCTGTAGCATCAAAGATTCTGGCATCGCAGCCATCGAGAAACTCATGCAGAGAAAAGGAGGGTTTGATTATATCTTATTGGAAACGACCGGTTTGGCTGATCCTGGTACGTATCTCGCCTCTCTTGTCCCAACCTGAGACCTCAATTGGCTAAAAAGGTCCTATTGCGTCGACTTTCTGGCAGAACGAAGAGTATGCTACTGGTTTGGCGGATATCGTCCTTGATGGTGTCGTCTGCGTCGTTGATGCAGTTTTCGGTCAACAGGTATTGATTCTCAACTCTAAAAAATATTGTTTCAACCCTTTTTTTTTTTTTCCCCTCATAGCAAATGCAAGAAGATCATGCAACGGACGATCTGAAAATCGGAGAAAGCTTGCGGTATGTCTCGTTCAAAGGATAAAAGAATCCCTTGAACTAAAACACTTTTTGTTCCAGGCAAATAGCTGCAGCGGATGTCATACTCCTGAACAAAGTCGACGTGGCGGATCCTTCGGTAATTTCAGAAACTGAAGCCCTTATCCGACATATCAACCCCGCCGCTCCCATCCACCGTACCATCAAAAGCGAGATCCATCTCTCACACATCATTGGCATTTCCGCGTATAAAAGCCCTCCAATGCCGAGTAACGTTCCGAAGCAGGACGACCACGTCCACACCGCAGATTGCAATAAAGACCACTCGACAACTTCACCTTCTCATGATGCGACACATTACGAGCTTCGTGGGATATCCAGCATCCAAGTCCTTTGTCCGATCCGTCTTTCCCAAGCACAAATTGATGCATTCGACGAATGGATTCGCAATGCGTTGTGGGAGAACCGGGTTTCCGTTCGAACTGAGGATCCCACTCCTGACGATGAGGGTATTTGTGAAGTGCAAGTATTGAGGTGTAAAGGCGCTTTTCGAGACGAACAGAACAAGTGGTATATTCTACAGGGTGTCAGGAGTGTTTATGAGATCTCGGAATTGGAAAGATCCCAAGGTCGGGAAGGTGTGGATGTTCCAGATAAAGGGAAGGTCGTGTTGATTGGGAAGGGGTTGAATAAGAAGGTGAAAGAGAGCCTCGAAGCGGTTTTTGTAACCTGAACAATCTAGGGTAGACAAAGAATATTGATAACCGAATACATTTTGACAGATGGAGTATTAGTATTACGGAGAAACTTATCCCCCTAACATGAGGTGAAGATTAACCTGAGGTTGCCTTAGCCACTGGGGGATCTGTTGCTGCAGGGACGGGAGACTCGATCTTTAGTATTTCAGATTTCGTGCGTTGCTTTGGAGCACCGCCCGAAAGCGGCGCGATTGAGATCACACCATACGTTCCTTTGTTGACGAAAGAAGGGTTGATTGTGCTCGTAGAATGAACAACCTTTGAAAAGAGTGAGTTTATAAACCGACCGAAACATTGCTGTTCTACCTTTGCGAATTGTTTTAATCGGCTTGGAAGTATTAGCACATCAGGTGCATAGTCCAAAGCCCCCTCATCGTCGATTATACGTACTCTATCGCTATGGCTCACGTCGAGATTGACTTCTGCAGAGAGTTCTTGAGGTGGAGGGAAGATAGGATAGAAGCTGAGTCACATCACTATCAGACAATAAGTGAAGGATTAAGCCAACCAACCTTCTCTGAAGCAGCAAATGCCTAATAAGACCAGCCATAGCGTCATCTGGGAGATCGTCTGCCGCTGGGTCCAAAGGTTCCACATCTAATGCACGTTTAAAGTATTCTTCTTTTCGGAGGTGGAAAAGTGAGTCTACGCTTGTTGTCGCGAATGAGATATCGTTGATCGTAAATCTAGCAGGGTTGGGAAGGAGATGTAATCGCTTGAGAGGTTTGTCAATACAGGAGTTTCACTACGTGAGTGGACATACTGGGTGTACAGGAATTACATCTGAGGAAATCTCCGGCTGAGGGAAGGCCGCATGATCACTAACAAGATCCTGCACACTTGGGATGAGCAAGACCATACTACCCGGCGAGGCATCCAAGAAACCCTTCAGTCGTTCGACGAAATGAACTTTGAACAAATTTGACGGAGACACATCCAGATCACCGATTTTGATTTTTGGGTGAGAGGAATCTATGAAAGGGCCTATCTGAGAATTTTTAGGGTTAAGATAAGACGTTAGGGATCAGAAAAGAGATTTTACAAGCAAGGTAACATCAGGTTTTTTGGCCTTTATTTCGTTAAATAGGCCCCGCCATGGTTTGTAACCGAGATCTGAGTTTCCCGTGTATGGCCCACATGCAACAAACATTGTGGCTGAATTCTGTGCGACTTCGGGATCTAGCTTTGGGTTGATGATACCAAGAGCAGTGGGGGAGGATTTGAGAGGCGGAACCTGGATCGACTTCGTGAGTGGCATGCCAAGATTAGGTTGGTCGAATAACTCACTGAGAGATACTCCGTCGCAAGAAAATATCCCCCGCCTCCGTTCTTGCCTTTAAAGGCTGCTACTTTACCGGGAAATAATCCAAACCCTCCAGAACCCTTCACCCCACCTCTAATCTTCATTGCAGAGTCAAACCTCAATGGCACTCGTGCGCCTCCGGAATACATCCGGGAAGATTCAATAAAGATTGCACCTTCCATCAGTTTGGACTTAACAACAGTTTCTGGATCATGAGTGATGCGCCCGACAACGACGACTTCTTCCTGTGCCCTCGTCACAAGATAATGGAAGAAAAGGCAGACGGCACGTACATCAGTAGATGCAGAAGGATCTCCAAACTCTGCTTTGAGGTCGTAGTGGTTACGAATAAGATCCGCGAAGTCGTCGATGATTTGATCAAGGACTATGAAAAATAATGAACGGAAGTTGGAACAGACCACAGGAGCATACCTTCACTCCGTTCGGATATCTTCTCATACATATACCGATCTGTAAGAAGTCGTGCGTGAGATCCAAAGGATAGGAGACGACGAAAGCCGTACAGCTTCGTTTCTTTCTGGATTCCAGATCGTTGGGCTGTCCAATGAAGGTCACATTCGATGTAGTAAGTAAGCCAGACTGCGCGACGGTGGAACCCAATTCAGGAAGACGTTCATGTTTAACAATTGCAGGAACCTTTGTCGCAAATCTCTGATTCGGAAGTTTCGACCTGTTAACCACAGCAGTTGTCATCGCTGTATGCTGTTTCACTTTTGGCTTGTTAGAAATTGCATCGGTAAGGCCTTGTTGAAACAATCTTTTCGCCTCGCCAAGCGTGTCCATAGTGATGGGTCTAAGCTCCGAGCGTGGTCCAGATGAAGTGAAGTTGATGGACTGGATTTTCCATAACAGATCCTCTGCTGATACACCATACACCTGGCATATTGACGCGCCTGAAAGCAGTTGACCTTTGGCGAAAATTGGAAGAAAGAAACCATACATTCACCAACAAGTTTCTCATCCAAGATGACACCATTGTCACAAAAGAAGCGTTCGATAGCTTCAGCATCCATGAGGTTTGGAGAGGATATAAGCACAGATGCACACGCGACTGAGCGCGTACAAATGCAGGCACGTGTCGTCACAGCCATGCATGCAGCATGCATCATGCAGTATGACGTCAGAGAAGGTCCATATCTTTATAATTATTGTATTACAACACGATACCAATTCACACTGAGTATGTTGTCACATCGATATCGAGGCAAAAAAGATGGCGCATATGTAAAGCCTACAGACTCGAAAACAATACGGATGAAGGTAGCATTCCAGAGATTGGCACTGGAAATAATTATGATAAGAGTTGAATTTGACTCAAGAAACACATGCATCACGGCAAGAGATTGACCAGCAGCATCTCAACTCCTCATCAACATAACCTCGCCCAAAAGAAGGTCGAGACGGATTGTGGTGCAACCCACCGCCTTTTTGGAGACTTCTGACTACATCGTACCTGAACTACAGCGCCTCCAACTTTTCATCAAAGCCTGTCTGAACATTTGATGATTGGGTGGAAGCATCATCCGCAAGAGTCGGTGCATCTGCAAGAGACGGTGCATCCGCAGGGGATGGTGCATCCTTCACTCGATCTTCGTCGTCTTTGATCTCACTATGTGAGAGTGAGCTCTCCCTGTTTACAGGACTGGTCGAATTCGTAGGAGAAATTGAGGAGCTCTGGTGACCAGCCCCATGTCCATTTGGGTTCGATGCATGTGGAATGCTGTGGTGGGGTCGATCTTAGCAACGGAGAATTCACAGAATGTCAAGGTGGCATACTTCTCTGGATTGGGAATAGCAGTGCCAACAGTAGTCGGAGGAGTGACGCCAGCCTTGGAGAGAGCGTAGTCGCCCGAATCAAAGTATTTGCGCTCCTAGAGTCGGATCGTGTCAGCACAAGTATGCAAAATGAGAAACGAGCTAATTCTCACTTTCTGCACCTTCATCAACGCGTTCTTGTGTGTAGGCAACTTTCCATACTTCGCAAAGAGCTGTTGCTCCTGCGGGTTCAGTTTCTAACCAACTCAAGCCTTCAGCATCAACAAGTATTGTGAAGGCGATGTTAACGTACACCGATATCAACTTTGTTGCGGAGGTAAGGAAGCATCACAGTCGATAGCTAAGGGGGAAATAGATGTCCTGCTTCGAACGCAAACGAGGGTCGACGAGTGTTATAAATGGCTGGGGCTAGCGTTGTCACCGTAAGCTTTGACGATGAGCGGTGTACCGAAGATAATTAATTATATTTTATTTCTTTTATTCGCCGCCCGTCGGAGTTCTACAAAATATTGCTCTGCCGAAATCCATTCAAGATCCGGCCGGCAGCCACTAGAATTCCATCGCAACAAAATCGACACTATCATGAATACAGGAGTCCCATCCATTAACGGTGCCTGATGCAAACTGAGCAGATGATAATGGCATAGGTAGATTCACGCCTTCCACTACTCGAAGGGAACCTTGCAGATGGGTATCAGCAGATATGAGTGACGGCGAATCTGTGACGGATTTGAAACTGGAAATATCTTGTGAAAGTGAGAAGCCACGATCGTGAGACGCGAGTGCAAGTCCGGTGCTGGCGGAGCGTTCGACCCGAGACTCGGATGACAGACGGTATTGGTAACCTTCAGCACCATAAAATGTAGGTGCGCTGGAGCCTGGGCCCGAAAGGACCAGGTCTGGAGTGGTGGCTTTGGGTACAAAGATATCCGAACACTGTGCCACATTTAGAGACATAAAATCAGGATTAGGATCGGTAGGTACTGAAGAACCGAAGATGGGAGAGAAACCGCGAGGGAAAGAGTCATGTTGTTCGACATCACGGGAGGCAACGCTTGACGAGCCTGGAGGTCGTAGGAATTGATCAATAAGTTGCATATCCAACGGGTCCAAGTCAGACGCAAATAAACCTTCTTCCAACAGAGCAGATATCACGCTGCCTCCGTCATCTGGTATGCCCCCACATTGGCTCAGGTACCTATTGAGGTCTATGATCGAAGGGTATTCAGATTATGAACACGGCTAGGCCTACTCTCGTAAGAAGACTTGTACCACCCACCTTCCTCATCAGAAGCTCCAGAATGTGGCTCTTCTTCAAAGCCAACAAGCAATGGTTGCTGGTCGCAGAAAATGTCGTCTCTGGCATGTAGCCAATTCTGACAGGTAAATGTGCTCTTTTTGATGCGTCAACACTTGGAAGTCATCTGCAAAGGAAGCTAGACCTTAAATTCACGTCTTTTCATTGCAAGAGAATAAATCCGTTCCATCGCATGAACGAAAACTGTTTCATCGTCATCGCGTAACGAGTCCTGACATTTATCGGTATTGAGAGAACTTGGTGATTCAAGATAACCCGACAGCCTATTTTCAGCTTCAGTTAGAGAGGTAAACATTGCTTTTTCGAGCATCTGAACGATTCAGAGAGTCAATTATTGAAGTAGGCAGGATATGGAATCACCAACCTTGAGCTGTATTCCACAAGACTCTTGGAAAGCGGGGTTGGATGAACGTCGCAAAATATTGCTTAAAGAGGAAAAAATTGAAGAAATGAATGGTTTCTCCATATTGAGTTGCTGCATATAAAGATAAATAACCGAGGCAGAAATATTTCCTCTGAGGTGTACCTGGATCCATGACCCAAAAATGCGGGGATAACGCCTGGCAGAGTCAAGTGGTATTACCAAGGAATTATGAAATGACGTACTTGACCATCTGGAATTTCACAAATTTCTCAACAGTGTTGTTCAATGCCGTTACATATGGGAGCGTGAGCCGAGACGAAAATGGGGTCAAGACACTATCAAGTAAACCCGAGCATTCAGGGGACGGTGTTTTATGCCAGGAATAGTCCAAGTCAAAGCCCGAGAGTTTCAAATGAGGCAATTGACTTTCCAATGGCCAACTCGGCCGAGATGCGGTGCAGAAGACTGTAGACAATATCAAACGGCCGCAAGAAAGACGAGAGAGAAAAAGCCAGTACAAGTTAACAGGCCGGTTTCTTTCGCAATAAGTGCATCGGAGACAACTTCAAAGCCAAGCTCGCCAGAATTCTTGAGAAATTGTGAGCTGATGTTGTTGGCATGAAGAAGGATAGGCTACCAATTTTAAATACTCGAGTAAATTTTGGGCTATACGCGAGGTTATCAAATCCTCCGCTGATACTCTCCTGTTGTTCAGCTTGCCAGTCGTTGTGATGGTTAGCGGGGAAACCAAGAGGATGTCAAGGCCTTTGGGAGGCGGATTTTTAACAACTCGTGGTGCCGCAGACGGCTCCCCAGCCACTAAGCGGTGCGAAACGACGAGATCTAGTGTACAATTCTCCGAGACAGTGCGTATTCGCGTCTTGAATGCAATAGTAGGCATGAAGAAACCCCAAATGTTTTGTATTTATTGTGATTTGATCACTGCCCCTTCCGGTTAATGCAGAGCGCAGCCACATGATTTCCCTTTATCTTTCGACTTTTCACTGTTCAGCTTTCATCATCCACGTCTACTTCTAGAATTCGATTCGCACCCCATTGGTAATCATGGTAGGCCCATACTCTAGCCTTGGATCTTGTCAGATTGCACTGACGACCGCTCAGAGTCAAGAACTTGACCTGAAGATTGCAGAGACATGGAAGCGAGTGCAGACGGAGCGAAAAATCCTGGAGGCAACACATCTCCTTCGTCAGGCTACATCTAATCAAGACGTCCTACGTAGAAACGAGGCAAAGATCAGGGAGACGGAACGCAGTTTGGCTTATTTTGATGAAACCCTTCGAGAACTGCAAGCCCGCAAGATGCAACTCATGCAAAGAGGCGATCCTTCAAGATTTCCTGGAGGTACACCTCCACAGGTATCTTCGATGGAATCACCTCAACTCTTGAATACTCATCTAAACTATTAGGTCCCTCCTAAAGAAAATGATCTTACATCCAGGGGTCGTGACGCTGGTTTATCAGAACAAGGGTTGCCTGGCAGCCGTCCTAGTCTGCTGAGAAACAGGCAATATACCAACCTAGATTTGATACAGGCGGATACCCCGTTTACGCCCAAAAAGATATCAAAGATGCTGCACCAGCTGGAATTCAAGCATAAAGTCGAACTGCAGTACAAGGAAGGTATCGACAAGATGGCGAAATTGTATCAGGCGGACGGCGATAAGAAGTCTAAAGCTGACGCTGAAGCCAAGAGGTTTGAGAGTGATAAGAAGATTCAGCTCTTGGAGTCGGCTTTGAAACGGTACAAAAATTTACACATTTTGGATGATGTCGAGGACGATGATAATGGTGCGTTTCGATACCTTTCTTTCCTTCGACGCTTGCATAATGTCTTGTAGATGGGGATGACATTGGACGTAAAGATAAGTTGCGGTCAAAGCCACTATCCGGTACTTTGTACGTCACAGTGCAGGGTGCTCGTGAACTCGACCATGCACCTATTTCTGTGCAGCCTCGGTCTCGATCATCATCTAAAGGTGTCGATACATCTGTTTCGATAAAGGTCGAAGGGACCCAGCTTGCCAAGTCGCATCCCTCCCGCACTGATAAATGGAATGAAGATTTTGAAATTGTGGTTGACAAGGCAAACGAAATCGAAGTGGTGGTCTACGATAAACAAGTCAATGACCCTAATCCCATTCCAATAGGTCTTTTGTGGATTCGTATTACAGATCTAGTCGATGCACTCAGGCGCCAGAAAGTTGGCATGGATGCGCAAGGTGGATGGGTTACTGCGGGTGCTATGCACAGCGAGGGTCCTTCCCTCGCGACACAACAGGGAGGACCTGGCGACTTGAATGCACCAGTCGGGTACCATACCCCTGGTGCACCAGGATCTGGGATTCAGAGTCAGACTTCAGATGGCATCGAGGCTTGGTTCGCCGTTGAACCCGCTGGTGCACTCGCTTTACGTCTGAATTTCGGTGAGTGTGTATTTCAACACTTTTACATACCTAACGCTTTTCCAGTGAAAGAAAACGTTAGAAAACGTCCTCTGGATGGTGGTCTTGGGGGCCTTGGTCGTCAGGGTGCTGTCAGGAAACGAAAAGGAGAGGTGCATGAAATGAATGGACACAAATTCGTTCAAAAGCAATTCTATCAGCTCATGCTTTGTGCATTTTGCAACGACTTCCTGCTCAATGCTGTCGGGTATCAGTGCGAGGACTGCCGCTATATGTGCCACAAAAAGTGTTACGAAAAGGTCGTGACCAAGTGCATATCCAAGTCAAACACAGGAGTACGTCCCTCTTAGACAATCTCCACACATCTAATCCTATTTCTAGGATGGTGACGAAGAAAAAATCAATCACCGCATTCCGCACCGCTTTGAGAATTTGACTAACATTGGTGCCAACTGGTGTTGCCATTGTGGTTACATGCTCCCTCTGGGACGGAAAAATGCTCGCAAATGTACGGAATGCGAGATTACTTGCCATGCCAATTGTGCACATCTTGTTCCTGATTTCTGTGGCATGTCTATGGAAACTGCGAACGAGTTACTTCGAAATTGGCGGGACATCAACAGAACGCGGGGTGACAGAATTGCTAAACCTCCCCGTCAGCTCTCAGAGCAATTGTCTCCAAGTCTACCCTCCATCGATGCAAGTTTGTCCCAATTGAAGCTTACAGGGCCGGAACCTGCGCCTCCAGCAAGTGACTCCTACAGCAGACCATCTTCTGTACCACCTAGTACTGACCGATACCCCGATTCACGATATCAGCCTCAGCCACCCCAGCAGTTGCCTTCGCCTCAAGCTGGCCCCACTTATGGGTCTCCACGCCCGATACAAGGACCTCCGCCGGGAGCGAGAATACCTGTGACTCCTGGTTATCCACAAGAACCAATTGTACCTGGCCGAATGCCAGTTCCCTACGATGGACCCTCACCACCGGGACCTTATAGTCCTCCATCTGGCTACCAGGTATGTTGATGTTGAGAGCTATCTCGATATTCTCGACTTTGATGCATTTATAGCAGCCTTCTAGACCAATGCCTCCGACTCAGCAGCCACGTCCTATGCCTCCTGTACCCCATGGCCCTGGACTGCAAGGGCGTCCTGTAGAACGCCCAGGATCGGTTCCTTTGCCTGCTACTCAACAGTCTCCTCGATTAGGCCAACTCCAACCACAACCCACCAAGCAAGGTTCTCGAAAACGAAAAGTGGGACTCGATGACTTTAATTTCCTAGCCGTTCTTGGAAAAGGAAACTTCGGCAAGGTGATGTTAGCTGAAGAGAAGAAAACAAACCTGCTTTATGCCATTAAAGTTCTGAAAAAAGAGTTCATCATTGATAACGATGAGGTTGAAAGGTTCGTCCTCATCTTTTGCCAGGAAACTCTCGTGTTTACACTCTAGTCAGTACTCGATCGGAGAAACGTGTCTTTTTAACAGCCGCAAAAGAACGTCACCCTTTCTTACTCGGACTTCACTCCTGCTTCCAGACGGAGACCCGTGTATACTTTGTCATGGAATACGTTAGCGGCGGAGATTTGATGTTGCATATCCAACGCAAACAGTTTTCTCTGCGGCAAGCCAAGTTCTATGCATCGGAAGTCCTCCTCGCACTTGAATACTTCCACGCAAATGGGATCATTTACAGGTTCGCTTATCTCCATTTCCTTCCCTTCTTGTTTGCTGACATAAACTGGTATAGGGACTTGAAACTGGACAATATTTTGTTGACACTTGACGGTCATGTTAAGGTCGCTGATTATGGATTGTGCAAGGAAGAAATGTGGTATGGTCAGACAACGAGTACTTTCTGTGGCACCCCAGAGTTCATGGCGCCCGAGGTTAGTTCTCTACAGTCTTAATTCAGCAGTAATTAAACCTTGTTTTAAGATCCTACTTGAGCAACGATATGGCCGTGCAGTGGACTGGTGGGCATTCGGGGTCCTCACTTACGAAATGCTTCTGGGCCAGTCACCTTTCCGTGGAGAGGACGAAGATGAAATCTTTGACGCTATCTTAGAGGACGAGCCACTATACCCTATTACCATGCCAAGGGATGCGGTTTCGATTCTTCAAAAGGTAAACGCTCACATTGTAAAGTGGATGATATCGATTTTGAAGAAAATTCACAGTTGCTGACAAGGGATCCCAGTCGCCGTCTTGGTTCGGGCAAAGAGGATGCAGAGGAAATAAAGCGACAGCCTTTCTTCAAGGATGTGAATTGGGACGATGTTTTTAACAAGCGCATACCACCTCCATACTTCCCAACAATTGTGCGTGTGGTGGACCATCCCTCGTTGTCTCGTTCTAACTGTTTCCCATAGAATGGCAGTGCAGATACGAGTAACTTCGATGAGGAATTTACTCGTGAGCAACCAACACTGACACCTGTCCACGGACAATTGTCAACACGCGATCAAGCCGAGTTCAATGGCTTCTCTTGGGTAAGGCAAAGCTTCGTTACATGTTGTATCGCGCTGACCGTACTGTAGGTAGCAACTTGGGCTGACATATAGCTGATAATTTTTACACCGTATAGTTTAGTACTTAACTTTGAAAATTCTCTGATCGTCATTGTTGGTTTCCACGAATAAATATCAGAAGGTGATAAGTAGAAGACATTTGGAATGAGCTCTGAAATGCGTGAAACTCTGGATTTATTTGACAGCGACATCTTTGCTTGTTGCAACCACATGTCCTCCTGTTCCAGGTAACCCTCCACCATCTTCCACAGGTTCATCTCCAGCCTCCATCCCAGAACTCCGCATCAGCTCATAAAAGGTATACCATAAGGATGCGATGGTGTCATACTCCTTCGTCATGCCAAGGACCTCCTCCAGTTTGCGGTTGAGATCGTTCGTCGAGGATAGGATTTCTTCAAATCCCTTGTGTTGACAAAGTTCAATAGCAGAATATGCAACATCAAGGGACATACAGAGGTAATTTCTCGAGAGAGTTTATCGCGCTCACGATCGAAAAAGGATTGTTCCTCGTCGTTATGGGGCATTTCTGAAAACAAGAGTGCAATCGTTTATTGGTGTTTGTCGTTTTTCCATATTTATGTACTTGAATAATACATGCAAAATACATGATCATACACCTGTTTGAAATTGATTCCTACTCATATGTCGTGTCCATTCGGACACCAAAGTTCTGCTTAACATCCATGCCGAGCAATTTCATTCGGCCAATCTACGATCAGACAAGGTTGGCAAGTAATAATTATCGTTAATCGTGACACACACCTCGTCACGCTCTTTCTGGATTTTTCGCAATTCCATTAATTCCTCTTTCGTCATGAAAGAGTCGTGTTCGACAGTCTTCTTTTTGTGAGCATTTGACACGGCTTTCATGTCCGCGTTGAAATCATAAAAATCGGCAGCGGGAGGAAGATATTCGCCTTGCCGTAGAGCTGACATACGACGCTCATATTGTTCCATGTTGTAATACTTTTCATGAGGTAAAGTGGCTGCACATACATCGTGACAGGTCAGCGCGTGTAGCAAAGTGCAAATTTATACATACCCGTATTGTAATCTTCAACGAATCGAGCAAACTCCTTCTTCTCCAGATCTTTAGATATTGTTTCCGGATTGATCTTACGTTCCTCGACGAGCCAAGTCTTGAATTCTTGATCTTTTCTAAATATGCTGAGAGATAGATACAGTCAGGACTGTTGGTAAATGTCAACAGAAAGATAGGGCTTACTCAGTGTCTGAAATAATGCCGAATTTGCCCCAATGTGCGACATTCGCTCTTTCCTTCTTTTTCTATGACAAGAATGAGTTCGTTCGTAGTGACGGTAGTGCATATGGACACGAACTTTGTCCTTCCTATCCTTCTTTGTACGCTTCTTGTCTTTACGATCATTGCTCCTGGTCAGTTTCCGTTTGCGCCTTTCCCTCTTGCGTTCAGATGTTCTCTCACTTGATGAGCTGGAAATTGAACGTGTTCGGTGTCTTCGCCTTTTCCTTTCTGGTGAACTCTCGCAAGAACGGGATCGCGATGGCTTGTGTCTTCGTCTCTTTTCTCTTGACCCAGATTTGGGGCGTCGTGGTGACTTCAAGTCGTCTCGGTGAGAGCGAAAAGGGCTTCGACTTCGCCCATCGATGGAACGAGACCTGGAACGTGGAGAGGTAGGATGGGTGTTGGGATGTCTGGAGCCAGACGCCTGTACGTCGTTGTAGTAACCCCTACCTTGACGGTCCCTGCTTGTACGGCGGTGAGTAGATCGAACAGGGGACTCGGAATGCAATCGTTGTTCGCTTGGCATAATGATGAAGGGCAATGTCAGTCCGTGAGAAGGGAATGGGTGAGATATTATGTAATTGCTACATACATTGAAGTTAGTCGTGTCAAGGCTGCCTTGTATTTCCCTGAGCCTTGAATCCTCTTGGCCCCCAGATACGGTCTCTGTATCTGTGCATACTATCCCCAGTTTAAATGTACAACACGAGAAATTCTTCATCACCTACAACGACTTCCACTCTTCAGGAGCAGTCCCAGACAGAGGAACAGCAATTAGGGGAGCCTCAGCAGTTTCTCACTTCTTTTTGTCGTGCGCTCTATGAATACGATGCCCAAGATCCTTCTGCTCTCTCCTTTCGACGGGGCGATATAATCGAAATTTTAACCCAACAACCCTCGGGCTGGTGGGATGGACTGCTCGGGGACGAAAGGGGGTGGTTCCCATCCAACTATGTGGTCCTAATCTCCGATGAAGAAGCCGAAACTGCGTTTGCTCAGGCAGAGGTTGAGGCACAGGCTGCTGCAGTCAGCCAAACGAAGCAGCAATCTGCGTTGCCAAACGATTCCCCGGCTTCTTTCTGGGGGATTCAAAATGAGCAACAGGAGTGGCTTGATAATGAGCTAGGAAAAGAGACCAGCAACCACGACGTTCATGATGCAACGCGGAACGGAGGGCAGTCCAGTGATTTCTGGATGCCTGAAGTAACACCTGACGGCCAGGTCTTTTCTTCATTTTGCCATGTATTCCAGTCACTGACAGAGCATCAAGATATATTATGTGAATACGCAAACTGGCCAACGATCTCGGTATCTACCCCAGGAAGCTGAGGACGATATGTCAGACGGCGATCTCGCAGGTCTGTCGTCAGCCTCCCGATCTGGCGCGTCGGCTTTCGGTTACAGTGAAGCATCTTCAGAATCTGAAAATGACCCCGGAGGGGACAGGTCACAGTGGCTTAGGAAGTTGGCAGATGACGGCGTTTCCTATTACTATGTCAACTTGTCGGATGGACGAGTGCAATGGACAGCCCCTCAACTTATTACCAAAAATTCAACTCGCTCGAATACAACTTCCAGTCGACAAGTCACTTCACGACTCAGCGTTTACTCTGACGATTCTGATGTGCAACCACTTGACCATCTACCGCCGAAATCGAGATCAAGAAAAGGCACCGGAACCTCCTCTCGGGCCCCGCTGTGGCCTGTTCAGCCCATACAAATGAAGCTCACCTCTGCTGAACGCATTGCAAAATCGCTGCAAAAATCGTTGGAACCCCCTCCATTGAATGCGATCAGTGATTTATCTACCGTCGCTGGAGACGCCATCAAAGCCCTCGTTGACCATGTTCATTCAGGAGGCGACATAACTCCAGAAGAGGAAGAAAAGTTGGATCAGCTTGTTCACAACATCGTCCTTGGCGTTCGAAATCTTCTCTACATCGCTGGTGCTCCTTCAGCCACCAGTTCGTATTCTGCTACCTCTCGAGACGCAAAGGGCTCGTCCTCAACACATTCGTCTTTGAAACCCTCACAAAGAAAGGTGACTGCCAGTCTCTCAAGGCTTGTTCTTAGTGCTCGAGCCATCCAATATGATTCTGGATCGGTGCTCACAGATACTCTTGCTCGAATCGAGACGGATTCTGAAGAACTCGCAAGAGCTGTGGAGGCTTTCGTTTTGGAGTCGCAGCGCCACGAGCGAAACCAACAACCCAAGGAATTTCCCAAGCGGTTACACGGTGTCTTTGAAACGTCCAATGTAGGTCTCGGCCTACTTGGCGGCGGTATTGCAGGCAGCTGGAAAGGTTTCGGCTATCTTGCCACTGCCAATGATCTTGATATGCCATCCAAAGTTTTGGGAACTGAAGTCATCTCAGAAATTGATCTCTCACTGTCCATTTTACACGAAATTTGCGATGGTCTGACCCAGGAACTTCGGACTTCAGCAGCTGCAGGTGAACTCAGATCAAATAACTCTTTGCTACCACTAAAAACATTTTGTCACCAGTTCCGCAAATTCAAGTGTGGGTGCAGAGCCTTATATCGCAGGTCACGTCGTTGCTTTCCCTGATCGCTGATATCCATGTTGCTCGACATGTTGATATCGATGGCATCCACCAAGGTGGGGATGGCATTAATGATCACTATTCGCTCTCTGTAGAAAATGCAAGACTTCTCGTTAGAAATCTGGAAACAACCGTACAGGCTGTCTACGATGACAGTTCTGCCCTGCTTTTCGCCGCTCAAAGATTGCACGAGAATGACCGCAATAAACTAGTAGGGGAACAGGAAGATCAGTTGGATGGTTTGTCGACATCGTTGAGGAAAAATGCTGACCTTATCAAGCAAGACTTTGAAGCTTTACTTTCCGTTGGTCATGAACAGGCAGACATAGCCCAAGGCGATTACAATGGCTCTATTGATTGGCGCATGTCGCGTATCAGTGCTATCAATGAACAACTCAATGGCATCCACAATCACACCAAATCTTATGGATCTGATAACGAAGATGTCATTGACATGGAGCTTGCTTTGCATGGACCTGGCATGAGGAAGCCGCTGTCCTCAGCAAATACATCATCTGATTCCCATCGTACTCTGGCGAACGCAGAACCTGTCCCACTCCCAGCACTAAAATCAGATGTTTCGAATGACACTTTGGTGGCACCATCAACGGAAGAATACCAGGGAAGTTCCGGGGATGATGGTCCACATTCCCTATTTGAAGAAGGTGTGTGAAACGTAGTGCACTACTTGTATTCTTGCTAAGTTCACTGTCTCTATAGCACCAGCTAAGCCTGTAAGACCGTCAGCTGCTTCGAACAAATTACAAAGATTACTCGGTGATGACGTTTACGATAATTATGTGAATACGGTCGCTACCGACCTACAACCCTGGTACCTGCGGCCCAATTACTCTCCGTCGGACATCATTATTGAGCCCGATGGTTCTGTACGGGGCGGAACATTACCGGCTCTTGTTGAGCGCCTGACAGCTCACGAGCAAGCAGGTAAGTTCAAATACAGCTTGTCCACTCGAAAACTACTGAACAATCATTAGATACCACCTTCAGTAGAGCCTTCCTTATGACCTACAAATCGTTTACCAGTCTTGACGAACTTTTCGAACTCCTCGTCGCACGTTTCCGAATTCAAGCCCCTGACAACCTTAACCCAGAAGAGAAAGAAGAATGGAACAAACTAAAGCAGCACGTCGTTCAGACACGGTACGATAAGATCCAACTGACGTGAATACATTTTTTAATCTCTGCTCCAGAGTTCTCAATACATTCAAAGCCATGATCATAGACGAAGGTGTTATGGAGAAAGAAGACTATTATATCCTTGGCCGTATGACGGAGTTTGTTTCGTCCGAAGAGGTGTCCAAATCCAATGCTGCGAAGCAACTCTTGATCCTAATCGAACGAGCTGTATGCTTATCTTTACCTGTTCATTTCTACGTCTTATTTTGCATTAGCAACGAGGCCAAGGAGACGTCAAGATGCTGGTAAATACACCAACCGCGCCACCACCTTCATCTATTCTACCAAAGTCAAACAAAAAATTGAAACTCCTTGATATTGACCCCCTGGAGTTAGCTCGACAGCTAACCATCTTCGAGAGTTCATTATACCAAAAGATCATGCCAATAGAATGCTTGACGCGGTCTCGCGAACAAAAACAGGAGAATCCGGACAACATTTCTAACTCGATTCAGACTAGCAACCGCGTATGCTGAAATTAAATCTTCAAAACACCACGAGCTTATACATTTTTCAGATCGCCGATTGGGTCGCTGATTCGATTTTGTGCAAAGAAGAGGCACGCAGACGAGCGCAGGTGATCAAACACCTCATCCTGATTGCAGACGTACGCCATTTTTTGTGACGACGGCTGCAAGTCAACTTACAAGGATTATAGCGTTGTCGTGGCCTTAACAACTTTTCAACAATGGCTGCGATTATTTCTGGGTTAAATACGCCGCCAATCCGACGCCTAAAGCGGACATGGGAACAAGTCAACCAACGCCTCATATCCCAGTTTGAAGCCTGCAATGCCATTATAGATTCTAATAAGAATTTCACCAAGTATAAACAGGTGCTCGCCCTGACTGCCCCACCATGTGTTCCCTTCATCGGTTAGTTTATTGCCTATTCCGTTCCCCTCTATTAATGTGCGTCCAGGTCCATACCTCACGAATCTGGAATTCATCCAAGTCGGAAATAAAGACACACTTCCTGGTGGCCTCATTAACTTTCGCAAGCGGCAAAAGGCTTCAGAAGTAATCAACGAAGTTAAACGATGGCAATCGCAACCCTACAATTTGCAAGCAGTGTCATTGATCCAGACGTATATTGGTGAATCGCTGGGTCAGTTTAATGACACAAAAGCATCCAGTGATCACTTCTGGGCTCTCTCCCTTGAACGAGAACCGAAAGAACGAGAGGATGAGAAGATGGCCCGTCTATTACAAGAGAGTGGATTCCTATGAGGTTGCTTCCAGAATCTCTGTATTATTATGTTTGTATTATTTTTTTCCAAGGTGTCCATCGCGTACCATGTTTGTGTTTACATTATGCTTGCTCTTCTTGCACAACCTTTGCTGCTTTTCATTTATTTATTTTACTTATGGCATGGCGGATCAATTTCTAGACATACTCATCGAATCTAGTGCGATTACATTCATCGCTTTAGCGTTCGCTGCTTTTCTGCAAACTCCACAATTTTTCTGTCAACGAACAAGCCCTTCCGCTCCCGAACAGCATCCATGTACCCTTTCGCAATGTTGGATCGATCGGCCTTTTCTCCAAGATCTTCGAGCTCTTCTTCCGTATTGGGTACCCAAAATGGATCCAGGTCGAGAAGTTCAAACCTCATCCAAGGATGAATACCAACAACTAAGGTGGTTCAGTGCCAACTATGACTCACCCGCTGAATATTAATTGTGGGCTTGCAGCACCAGAAGTCCGAGTTCTTATATCTGAGAAGAATTGCTCCCATAACACCAGAAAAATACCAAGATGTTCACATACCATCCGCAAATCCAAAACTTTCAACAACGGGTAACAAGGCTGAAACACTGAAAAACGATGTGCCCTCCTTCATTTCTTCGGCAATGATGCGACCTCGCCGTTTAGAAATGACTCCATACACCTTGCCCAACACGTCCGCTAGAATGAAACTAAGTTCCTCATATATATGATGATAAAGAACATACTTGACGCTTGAATGTCACAAGAGTACATTGCCAGTTTTAATCGTGGAGACCAATCGAGTAAGCCGCTGCGGCAAGCCTCCCTAACGGAAGAGATAAGGGATCCTGCGACCTGGGACACACGATTCTGCTCTGAGAGAGTGCTCAGTAACTAGTCTGATAGAAGATTTCATGGGAACCCGCACCCATTTCGCGTTTGAGCGCTTCCTCATCGACATCTACTTGTTCGACAAAATATGCTAGGCCTTCCACGGGTTCTGCACATAAAGGACCTTGGAATGTACCAAGCTGGAAGCCAGTCTCAATATGGGTATCAAACTCCCTGATGATTTTTTCAATCCCAAGATCGACGTTGTTGTTGGAACTTGAGTTCAGTCGCTGTCTCAGCCTATTCGAATTACCATCCTGCAGTTCAGGGGCATTGGAAAGTACTCACGATGAATACGCCCTCGGCTTCCGAGCATCCACAAGAATACATCCTCCTGCCTTTTGGGGACCAAAGGACCACGTTTTATCCGCTACCTCCTCCCACTCGGTTCCTGCTTCCTTGCATTTTTCTGAGAACACCTCCCAGAAATTTTCGGGATTGACATAAGGCTTTCGGCTGATGAAATCGAGTTTATCAAGTTGTTCTTCCTGGTGATACGCAACTTTTCGCTGTAATGTTTTAATAACAGACAAATTATCAAGGATGAAGTCGAGGATTGGGTCGGGGAGCGGACGAGATCGCATGGTGAAGGACAATACTTGCTGCGAGCTCTGGCCGTGAATAACACCCCTAGGATGGTTAGGCGACTTGTTGGGTGCCATATCTGACGGGTGGTGAAAATAGAATAGTTTCAATGTACTATCCCCCTACCTGGAGCCTTGACAGCCGTCTCACGGAAAGGAACTATAGGTTTAGATGCTTGGACGTCAACTTTTGCGAATCGTTCACGAAGATCTTTCAAACAACGCTGTTCAAAGACCTCAGACCAAAGAAGACGGAACTGCTTTGAAAATCACCTCCAGATGAAGCTCTCCAGCGGTGACTACCACATGCTCTCCAGTCTGCTGCTGAAAGGTTTCTACACAGGGATCTGACTGGACGAGAAGTTTGAGGCCCGCAATAAGTTTTGGCATGTCAGCAGGGACTGCTGGTTCCAGTGCTACCCGAACAATAGGCGCAGCCTAT
>Ga0307517_10004894_pt1 | contig 20415 bp, 10 predicted proteins | sample 23_EM_MG_FD_194515 | JGI IMG/M metagenome (GOLD analysis project Ga0307517, IMG submission 194515) | Populus trichocarpa ectomycorrhiza microbial communities from riparian zone in the Pacific Northwest, United States - 23_EM | ecosystem: Host-associated > Plants > Roots > Unclassified | place...
GTAATTACCCTTAAAATTATCGACGGAAAATCCGTCGGTAATGTTCCCGCGGGGAATTTTTTTTGGCGCGCGCGTATCTGTCGGTGTTGCCGTCGGTGTTTCCGTCGGTGGGTGGTTTTTTTTATTTGCGACAGAATTAGCGACGGAAATGGGATTTACCGACGACTGTTATACCGACGGACGTGTTCCGTCGGTGAGTCCGTCGGTATTGTTTTCACCGACGGATTGCATTGCTTTCACCGACGGAATTAATCCGTCGGTAAAACTGGATAATGTTGTAGTGACTAGATAGGGTATATCACTTCTCTAATATAGTTAGCATCCAGGAACTTATCCACCTCTTGTGTTATTTCTTTATGTTTTTCAACCCTAAAATTCCTTTTTTTTTCCTGACGAACTAGATGAATAGTTCGGTCCATTTTCAACCGATGAGTTATAAATTAAGGACTGATTCCTGACATGTTATAAATGCCTATTGCAAAATTGGACTTTGGATATGAAAGAGCTCTGTTAATGACTGTTATTGTGTTGGTGTTAGGGTAAAACCCACTTTTATGTTGGCTTGCTTATTTTCTCTTAACGAGGCATCTCTCAATTCTTCTGTAGCCTCAATTCTAACCTCCACTCTTTCCTTCAAGGACCATTGCTGGTCCAATACCAGGGGTTATTTTTTCCATTTAGACAAGTAGAGGATCTTTTCCTCGAGGTCTATCCAAGATGAAAAATATCTATTAGACATCATTAATGAGGGACAAATATCCCTTACATGTCATTAATTAATAAGATGAGAAATGTGGTAGGCCCTTTGAGAGATTTTTTATACATCTATAAATGTAGGGACATAATTATTCCTAACATGAACAATTTATGTAAATAATCTGAAGATAGAACTTTATGGTTTTAACATGGATCTCTAAGTCCAATGAGGTCTGACGTGTAGCCAAACCTAGAAAAAAATAGATCTGGCAGCTCATTAAACCCCTGATGGCTGAACCCCAAGTATATTGAGCCTGCTTTCTTGCTGGATCAATGGTGACTTGAGCTCAGCTAATGGATGAATCTAAACATATTAGATCTAACATCTTATCAAACAAACGATAACTTGAGCTCAACTCATGGCTGAACCCAAATATATTGGGTTTAGCTTGGACTAACACTCTATTTATAGATTTGGAGTCTTTCAAAACACAAAAATATTAAATAGAAAATACCTACTCATCACAATCAAGGTTGTCAATTCCGTTCCGTTTTGTTCGGTATGGCTGAAACATTTCGTACCAATTCAAAAAACAAAACAAAATGGAACAATTTTCATTTTATTTTAAATCTCGGTCCGTTCCGGATTTTTCGGATAAATTTCGGCTGGAATGTTCCGATTTCATTTCACACGTTCCGTTTCGGTCTTGAAAAGGTATTGAATCAAACCAAAACTTCAACTTATTTTAACCAAAACAAATCCTAAAAATACCATATAAATATTAATAACTCCATTTTCAACTATAAAACAATCTTTAATCAATCTAAAAATAAAAAATCAAACAAAACAACAACAATAATAAATTTATGGATCCTAATCTATTTTTTTGGCATGGTCAAAGGGCAAATTCATATTCATTGAACTCTCCTCTCCTAATAAACCTTCATTGACACCAATATCTATTAGACTATTACATTCATTCCATTTCTTTGGTTGAATAAAACATGAGTTACACATCTTTTTTAATAAAATGTTAAGGGATCAAAAAATCATTTTCCATTAATATCACAATAAAAAGATATTTTGCAATGCGATTATAATATAAAAAGCACTGGATTATTTCTTATTATCCTTAAGAAAGCATGACCTCCTCGTGATATTGAATGGGGTAAACTGAAGGGAATTTAAAGGGGTGACAAACAAAACTTATAGTTTAATTAAGGGTTAAGAAAATATTAATTGGGTGGTGTTCGTGTGTTAACCTAAATGTGACACTTAGATTCCAACTCCCTTTACCTTCGTTCAAGAATTAATTACCATAGTAGCATTTTGACGTGAATGACTTGTGTGGTTTCCCTTTATCTTTTAGAAGTGAAAAGTTCGGGTTTGATTTATGTTTTTTTTATGTTATTTAAACATTTTAATTTCATAATATTTTGGTATTTTATTTAAGTTGAATTAATTTAAATTAAAGTTCTATTTAATCTTGACTATTTAAGAATATTTTAAATTTAAAATTATATTTGTTTGTATTGTATAATTTATAATTAATTTATCTTGAATTTGAATTATGTTTGTTGTATTATATATATATATATATATATATATATATATATATATATATATATATGAACAGTATAATCTCAAAACGGCATGCCAAAACACACTAAAATCAAAATATTCCATTCTAATTGATAAAACAAAATACCTATCAAAACAAAATTAAAAACCTTGATCACAATACAATACCACCATCTCATTGTCGATCTACAATCCAATGATGAGAGTCCTGAGCTAAAGAAGTTGCTTGGGCTCTGTGAAAGTAATCAACGTGAAAGGTGAAATGAGCTTTGAATACTCAAAGTGCTGCTTTGAGGAATGTCGCAAATTTAAAGTAGATTCTAGTACCGTATATATATATATATTGGTAATTGCTTTCTAGCTTTATGCATATGAATTACAAGTGTGGTTGTCATGTCTACTTCAATATATAGCACGGCTTCGAGACGCCAAAAGCAATATTGGGTCTAACATCATGATGGAAACTATCACTGTTCTCCTCCTCTGCTTTCACAGGAAGTGAAGAAATTAAAATAAAAAAGAAAACATAAAAGAAATTGATATTTATTTATTTATTTATTTTTTTAATTTAACATGGGTGTTTGGGCCAGCTTGCGTGCACCTCCAGTGGCCATCATATGAGCAACCACAGGGCTCGAACCTGAGACTACAGAAGAAGCAAACCTCTTGATCCCAAACTCTTACCACTGGACCATCACCTAGATGGTTAGAAATTGATATTTATTGATATACATGATTATGACCAGAAATGTAAACACTAAACGGCATTGAATATTTTTTGCCCTGGCGATAGGATATTCTTTGGATCATATTGCGCTTTCCTCTCTCGAAAGGTTGTCCATTTTGAGCCAAAATGCTTAATCCATTCTTCTATGGTTGTATAATCAGCAAGATATTTCACAATCTTGATACCAGCCTCTTCACAAAATTTAATAACTGCTTGATTTTGATCTTCGTAGACCTGCCAATTATCAATCCCACTTGTATGCAAGAACGATGTCGTATAAAAGATATCTTCATCTGGTATAACTGCAGACAACTCAGCATCCCATCTGAAATTTTAAGGAAAACTTTTATTATTGTTGAAGTAATTGGTATATATATATATATGCACACGTTTTTTTTAAGGATACTATTATAGGGCACTTACTTGTGTCGGTTCAAAGGGTAAAAGAGGACAGGTCCTGTGGTGATGTTTCTTTTAAGAACAATATCTCTCAAGACACCTACATTGAAATCTGAAATTCGAGATTGGGGAATAAATAGATTTTGCCATGGATGTGTCTGTGATTCATTCTCAGCATTTGGGACTCTCGTCAAAAATTCTTGATAGGAGACAAATTTTGCATTGATTAAACCAGGAACATGAGAAAAGTCTTTGAATACTTGTTGTAAATCCTATAAGAAAACAATGGCCAGATTCATTATTAAACTAATGTATGTAAGAGAATCGACAGTGACTACTAACTTATTCTTTTTTTTTTTTCGAAAAGTATGTTCACAGGAAAATACATATTTTTAACGTGAACTATACATGTATAAAATGTCAACTGATCTAGTTTATATAATATTCGTTGCATAAAATAGAATATAGATTAGACTGAAAACTTGTCAGTTCGTTTTAAGAATATGTTTAGTAACATTAACATCTTTTGAAATATCATGAAATTATTACAGACATCTTTCAAATGTGAAAAGGTTTTTGTCAAACTTTCGAGAGATCATGTAATTAACCTTATAAAATATACTATATAGATAGAGATATAATTATTAATATGATGATGAACTTGATTACCTGGTCTATTTCACTCTCTATATCTTCTATGAAGTAGTACTTGGTAAGCTCAAGACAGTAGATGATACCATATGTTTTAACCAAGGACATAATTTGAGGGAGCTGAGTTGGATGAAAAAAGGAGGTTATCCACTCAGTTGGGGTGCCATTATCCAACATAAGTAAACCTTCCAAATAATTGGCTACATCTCTTTGGCCACCCCTAACTATTCTTTCTTGGTCTCTGATAAAATCAGAGAAATTACTGTAAAATGCTCGAGACCACCTAACCTGCAATTGAAAACCCCATATGTCAAATTGTTGGAGCTAATTAATAGTTTATTCATATATTTAAGATTTGATCGAAATATTCAAATTGTTGGAAACTTTTTAAATTCAGCATGCCTGTCTCTTTCTTTCTTTGAGTTTAGCACCATTATTAGGCATGCAACCAGATGTCAAAACATTCATTCATGCTTAATTGAAAAAATGTTAAGGTGAGAGAGAGCGAAGCACAACTCCCTAGCTTTGTATAATTACTTTTGTTGGTGCCGACCTTAAAGCAATCCTTGCTCTAGTTATAATCCCAAATTGGCCTAAACCTCCCAGAACAGAATCAAATAGATCTGAATTATTTCTTTTAGAGCAGGTCACAAGCTCCCCTTTTCCTGAATCAAGAAAAAACACAATGCTATCAAGTAAACCCACTTTTCTTTTCTTCTTTTTAGGTCTATTTCTTACTGAAAAAACAAAGTGAAAATATATTCAAGGGAAACATACCAGTTATAACATCTAGTTCATAAACATTGCTAATCTGAGGGCCATGCAGAAATGTTTGCCCACTGACTCCAGCATTAGAAAGCGTACCACCAACACTTAGGTACAAAAAGTCGGTCCACGACACCGGTGAAAGTCCTTGTGCTGCAGTGGTGTGTAACACATCAATCCATAATTGCTCACCTCCAACATCAGCGAATAAATGGTTTTTAGAAACCCTAATTTTGATCCCATTTTTATCTTCTCTCAAACTTTTCATATCCACTACCACCCCATCACGAGCCATGTCCTGTCCATTAACAGAATGGCCATTTCCCCTAACAGATATACCAAATGGAATGGGACAATTGTACGAGGAATTTACTAGTATTTGAATATCTTCAATGGATGATGGATAAAGAACAGCAGCTGGCGTGCTATGGACTATGTTACCGTAATCAGTAGATGCTGAATCTATGGCTACTGGATCAACATGAAGCTTAGTTGCTAGTTCCGGTGGTAGTGGGCATGTCAACGCATTTGATTTTCCCATGGTGCACAAAAAATATGTTACTAGTAACATAACTAAGAGATGGATTGGAGTTGAAGGACTTTTCGCCATAATTTTATTTTTTTGAAGAAAATCAAGGAGATGAAAGGAGGATAAGGCTCGAGGATGGTGGTGATTAGTGAAGACGAAAGGAGGGATGTGCGTGTGCATTTATAGTTGGCCATTGTTGGTTTTGCTTAATTGACAAATCCTTGAAACATCCTCAATTCTACAGGCATGCCGTATTATTTTGCTTTTGTAGATTTGTCTAAATAATTAATAAACTTACAAGGTCAACAACCTCGTAGTGGTTTCTTTACGTCTCTCAGGGGATGGATTGACTTTTTCTATTAACATATTTTATTTTGTTGGCGGAGGAGGCCGGCGGGGGGAAGGGTAGGATGAGTTGACTTGGAATGATAATTTATTTTATTTTTTTATTAGATGATAGGAGGTATTCTTGGATCAACTTTCTTCACCAGGACCTTAGGAGCGTACCTTTCATGATATCGATACGGCGTATTTTTAGAAGATTTGAATAAATTTTTCAAAATGTGTGTGTATATATATATATTTCAACCTTAAAAATTAAAAAAAAAAGAGGGAACAAACCTCTTTGATTAGCAAGCATCATCCCTTGGATCATTTTGCGGTGCGTAGTCCTATCTATTTGCTATACACATATATGATGAAAAGTATTTAGGATTTTTCATTTGACAACTCTAAGTCTTTAAGTTGAATCAATAATTAAGCTATAGTCTTTTTAATCAAGTAGTTCTTACTATAATTGCTCTTAATTTCTTCTAATTTCATCATAATCAAGGCTTTGTTTGTTTTTATATTTTAAAAGCGTTTTTAAAAAACTTTGATTTTTTTTAAATTAATATTTTTTAATATTTTTAGATCATTTTGATGCGTTAATATAAAAAATAATTTTAATAAAATAAAAAATTATTATTTTAATACATTTTTAAATAAAAAATATTTTAAAAAACAACTGCAATCATATTATTAAACACGCACAATAGCCTTGTTTGGCTAGTTTTTTCATCTTCTTTTCCCATACAGCTTGCACGCTATCAAAAGGTGTGTTTTTTCAAAGTTGCATTAGGATCGCCTGCATGGATACCATATCAAGAAGACATGATTTCAATATCTTGTAGGTGCCCAGTAATAAGAATTTAGGACTAAAAGGTTTGCTTTCCTTGTGATCTCAGATTTGAGTCCTGAGGTTGCTAATATTGATGGCCATTAGAGGTTTATCTGGTCGTTAACTTTAGGGCCCATAAGGATTAGTCGAGGTGCGTGCAAGCTAACCCGGACACCCCACGTGAATCAAAGAAAAAAGACATGACCTCCAAAAATTAACCCTTTCCAAGTCTTTTGGTCCGGTTTTTTAATCTAACTCTTTAAATCCATATATATACCAATAAAATCATATTTTATTTCATATTATATATGTATATTTTTTCTTTTTAAGATGGTGCAAATATAAGCTTGCTTTTTCCAAACTAACGCATTCCATCGATCATGTATTACGTCGACTGAGATTTAAGATATTTTCATAAATATAATTAATTAGATAAAGATATACCATGAGAAACAAAAAATGAGACTCAAATGAGTTAAATGATTTTTTTCCTTATCATTTAAACTACTTTCTTGAAGATCTCAACACACACACACATATAAATTAACCTAACCCCTTGGAGGCAACTTATATTTTACACGGCATATCATGCTGCTACTCTTAGCTCAAGCCAGGCACAACTAACTGTAAGATAGCACAAATATGAAATATATACCTTCGAAAGTGGGGGAAAGTAATTACTCTCCTAAGCTGGCAATAAGGAAAATTTAGCCACAGTCAAATAACCTCTAAGGCTATGATGCCCCAGAAACCACCTCATTTTTCTGAACAAGAAATATTAATTGAGATATTGTGGTATCATGTTGGAGATACGGTCCAACATTAATTAAAACAGAATCAAACGATCCCCCTTTGGTTAATATTTGGCTTGCTTTCAAATCTTAGCAGATGACATATTGGAATAGATTGCATGACTGATATATTGGAAAAAGATTACAATTAATATTATATTTTGGGTTTTCATATTAGGTATCCTTTAATTAACGTTTTATGGACAAATCAGGATGAATTGTCTTTGGTTAAAAAAGAAAAAAAGCAGCAGTGACAAAAGCATAGCGTGCGCGCAGCAAGATACACAGGATCTATACAAAGATACACAGGATCTTTGGCTATTTAAATGTAAGAAAAAACCCCCCCGAAAACGTGAGTGTTTGTCATTCTCCAGCATCATCAGTGATCAAATCCATACTGCTTGACCAACAGATGAGTATTGGCAGCGGAGCCAAGTTAGGCAAAAGGCAAATACGCAAAGTATAAAATTTACAAAGATGACAATGAGGCTTTTAATGCTTGATTACTGCTAGCAATGGCCCTTTGGTGATAACTGATAACAGCAATATTTTTTAAAAATTAATGCGTTAGTTCGTTTGTGTATAATCTACGATCTTGCTATAATGATATTTATTTTAAATAATAAATCAGATTAATCTGTTGATTGATTAGTTAATTCACTGAATGTATAATATGTTTCTTGAACTAGATTGCTTGACATGATAATTGATGGAATTTTTTTTATAGCGTTTCCGGCAAGCAAACGTGTAACATGGCATTTTGAACCAAGTGGTGCCGCATGATAACTTTTGAAAATCTTTTCTTACGGCGTTAATTTCTTGTCACTGTATAACCTAACCAAAGGAACAAAACAAGTTATAGCTTGGCGTATAACTTGGAAAAATCTAAGGAACCACTTATACATCAGAAATAATGACCGTAACTCAGTTGCGAAAGATTTGGTCGGTGATTGCTACTCTAAGGCAGATCGTAAATACATTAAACAAAATATATTTGTGTTGAGAACGTCGGTTGTTAATCACCGTCCGAACTAGTGGTTGTAATTTGCAAATTAGCCTTCAATGGTTTAGTTGTAATCTACGTATAATGACATCTGTGGTTGGCTAAAAATGAATTATATTAATTCATTTTGGTTGATAGTTATATTCTCAATTTTTTTTTAAAATACTTTTCTATTTTTTATTGAAAAATATTTTAATACATGTTATTATTATTATTATTATTAAATATAACTAAAAGGGATCAATGTTATACTGTAAAGTGAATTACTATAAACTGTGAGTGCTTTCACTTTGTATTGCACTGTTTGATACTATAAATAGATTGTGAGTGCTTTCACTGTGTATTACACTGTTTGATATAGTAGAATGAATTACTGTAGACTGTACGTGATTTCATTGTGGATCAACATCAGTATATGTACCTGTACTTTGGCAATACGTATTTTTAGTAAACCAAATCCTCTTTTTAGGTGCAACCTTTAAATATCTAAAAATACATATAATTGTATTCATTTATTGCTCTCATGAATACATTGACTAACAATACACATATAAGTTAAATATGGTTTTGTGTGGGCTAAGTACATAAATCTCTCAACAAGTCTTTGATATTTTCCCTTATCAATTAGTATCTAATTGGACTATACATATAACTTCATACCTTTTTCTATCGATTGACTAACTGATATATTAGTCTCTTATAATAGATTTAAGATATATTTTTAAGACAAAGATTTCTTTATGAGATCTAGATACTTTGATTTGTAGAAAATATTTCAAAATACATATGTCTTTCATTCATTTCTTCAGGATCATTTTATATAACCATCATATTATTTGCATATATAATGAGGTTGTGATAATCTTACCCTACTATTATTTTTAGGGATAATATGTGATTTGAATTACTCTGATGGCATTATTATTATTATTAGAAATAATGTGATCTAAATTACTGTGATGGTAGTCAAAGGATATCATAGATTTCATGAACCTTCCAAACTATGTTCTCAAATTTATTTGAAACCATACAATGATTTCTTCAACCTGCACACCTTTTGATTATATATTTCAAGTATCACTCACCTTAATAGGTGATCCATGTAGATTTTTTCATATAATTTCCCATGAAAAATGGTGTTCTTCATATTAAATTACTATAATGGATAATCTAAGTTCCCAATTATAGATAATAAGACTTGAATTGTGGTTATTTTAGCTATAAGTGTAAGTATCTTTGTGTAATCGATCCCATATATTTAAATAAAATCTTTCTCCACTAATCTTGTTTAAAAACATTAAATTGTTCAATCAGTTCTATACTTTACCATGGAAATCCATTAGCACCCAATTGGTTTCTTTTTTGATAGAGGATTAACGTGTTTCCAATGTCGTAGGGTGCCGTGATGTCGTGGGCGACAAAGAGCTTTATTATGCCTCTTGAGGAGGTGTGTGTTATTGGAAAAGGAAATGAGTTTGAGTTTAATCATAAAATTATGATTAAGGTTCAGAAGTCACTACCTAATATTATGGTTACTAGGAACCTATGGTCTACGAGAGTCTGGGTAAGGGACTGGTTATGTTTGGAGAAAACGCATCACCCCTAGCTAGTGCACCCTACTAAAGTAAGCTGTATTGTTGTTTGATTTTTTTTTCTAGGTCGGGTTTCTATTTGTTGCTCTCATCTAAGGTTCAAGGCAGATCTCCCTCCATGAGAGAATCTCTACCTTATCGGGTTAAATCCTAACCGTTCTAAAGTCTGAGTTTTAGCATCACATTTTTTTTTACACCTTGTATCTTTAATACCTGAGGGTACACTCTATTATATAGTTTTACACCTCACAAGTATTGAAGTCTACGTCTAGACCCTAAAAAAAGATTGGTAAAGGGTTTTTGACTTTTTGGCCAAATTCTAATGGATAATCATAAACTGGTTATGATATCCATTTTGCATTTTAAAACATGAGAAAAATACAATTTTTTAATTTTTTTCATGAAAATATGCTTGAAAACATTTTAGGATTTGACCGTATGCATGAAAACAAAATATTTTTTTGTTTCTTTTTTTGTCTTTTGAAAAGGAAAATTAATTTAAAAGTTTTGAGATTTTTTTTTGAATTTTTTTAAAATTGTTTTTAGAAATATTTATGAGAAAGCCAAGTATTTTAATACCAGATTTGTATCTTATAGTGTAAAAATAGAACCCAATATTAAACAAAAGTGGTAGGAAAATATGCAAGAAAATTTCAAATTTTTGAAAGGTTTTTTTTTTTTGAAATTTTTTCCCAATCGTATATTATATAATATTATATTATTATAAAATATGAGTTGGGTCGGCCCAGCTAACTGGGCCAAGCTCAACCCAAGAAAGGGCTGGGCTGGGCTAATCTCGACCCAACAATATTTTTTTCTTTTTTTTTTTGTCTGGGCCAGATCCGACTTAGATATCTGGGCTAGAACTGGCTTAGATATTTGCATGCAAAATGGATTATTGTCAGGCTCAGGCCATGAAATCCACCTCTATTTATAGTGGGTGGAAGAGGGTAATCTTGTCTTCATTGATTAAAAGTTTTAGCCCTTGACTCAATTGGAAAGGATCCCAACCGTGGCTCAAAATAGGCACCATGAACTGTCAAATTTGATAGTTAAAGATTGCCCGAGTTAGCCACTTTAGGCCAGCGTTGCGACTGATGTGGTGTCAATCATCCTGAACGGATCATACCTGGTTATAGAGAAATGTCAAGGGATCATTTGTGTGCAAGTTTGGTCAAATTTGGTGGAGAAATGAAGCATTAAATGCACAAAGCAAAGTAGCCTCCTAAACTATCATTTCAGTGAAGAAAAAGAAGATAATGAACAATAACCAGACGACTTTTTTTTTTAAATTCTAAAACGACGCTGTTTTGACTTGAATTAGGGATTTATTTAAAAAGTTCAATTTGGTCCTTCAGTTTTTAATTTCATTTAATTTCACCTCTAATTGACTTCAAACTTGTAATTTAATGCAATTGAGACCCTGCTGAATTTCAAAATTAGCCCTCAATTTCAACATCTTTTTTAATTTGATCCTTGGTCTTGGATTTATGCAATATGACCCTCAATTGACCATTGAAATTTCAATTGTTTTCAAATTCACCCCTTATTTTAATCAATTGGGTCCCTATTGTTCTGTGTCTTTTGCAAATTGATTCTTGGTTGTGAATGTCTTCAATTTAACCCCTAATTGACCCCAAAACTTTAATTTTCTTGTGATTTTGACCCTGATTTCTATCAATTAACTTGGTAAAAATTATTTGATCTCTTAAAATTCCAATCTTCTTAATTAAGCTCAAATTGGGCTTCCAAACTTAATTTTTCACCAATTAAGCCCCTAATAAAATTAATTTGACCCATTTAAAGTATGATTAAGTCTTTACACCTAATTAAATCCTTAAATTGGACTCAAATTAATTCTTAAACATAATTAAATTTTAATTTGGCCTATGATTAAATTAAACTGGCCTATTAAAAATTTAATTATGTCAATGGACTTAATTGTTAAGCATATTCCTCCAATAATCATTTAATTTGACCTTAAATTTGCATTGTTTCTCTATTTTTGGGCATAATGGGGTACAATTAAGCTTTAAATTTCTTCTAAAATTGCAACTTGATTTTGCCATATGTTTGAGATCCTCCTCGGCCTGCTTTGTCCGCTTCGCCAGTCTTTATTTTATTTTTGATTTTTGCTTGGAAGAAAAAGAAGTGAATTTGGGGAATAACCCAGAAATGGGTTATGACAGTTGCCCCCCCTTTTTATAATGCTTACGATAAAAAGTCTTGTAAGCTTTGTAAAGAAAAAAAAGAGAGAGATAACAGACTCACCATATCAAGAAATGATGAATCTTTCTGAAAGTATTTAAAGTAAGAATTATAAAGCTTGCTCAAAGGAAGAACTGAAAGATGAGATTCAAAGAGTTTTGAAATGGTCGAATTGTCATGAGGGACCTCCCCAGAGAAAAATAAAAAAGAGTTTTAAAGGTGGTCTCATTGTAATGAGTGACCTGCCTAGGTGAAAAGAGTTTTCAAATTGGTGAGAAATGCAAATGATTTTTCAAAGTGCTGAGAAATACGAATGATTTTTCAAAGTGGTGAAAAATATGATTTGCCTGACGATAGGATTTAGCCAGAGACGCCTTGAAGAGATGACAAGATAGGGCTCGAAGGTGCACTATCTAGGAGATGAGAGTTCAAAGGATCACTTGAAAGGATAAATGATAGAACCTAAAGGTGCACTATTGGAGAGGTGAGGGTTCAAAGGCAGTCTTAAGAAGAGATGAGATATATAGATAGAGATAGGGCTAAAAAGTGCACTACGTGGGAGATGAGGTCTCAAAGGTGCACTCAAAAGGAGGTAGGGTTAGAAAATGCACTACGTGAAAGATGAGGGCTCAAAAGTGCACTAAAAAGGAAGATAGGGTTAGAAAGCGCATTATTTGAGAAGTGAAGGCTATAAAGCATATATGAAAAGAGGTAGGGTTAGGAAATGCATCACCTGGGACATAATAGCTCAAACACACATTCGAAAGGAAGTAGGGTTATAAAGCGCACTATTTGAGAAGTAGGGCTATAAAGCGCACACGAAAGGAGGTAGGGTTAGGAAACGCACTCTCTGAGAGATGATGCTCGAAGGCACACTCTAAAGGAGGTAGGATTAGAAAATACACTACCGAAGAGATAATGGCTTGAAGACAATCTTAAAGGGGACAGGGCTAGAAATCGCATTACCTGAGATGATCGAGGGCTCGAAGGTGCACTTGAAGGGAAAGCGGTACGGCTGTAAAATACACTATCTAAGATGGTCGAAGGCTTAAAGGCGCACTTGAAAGGAAAGAGGTAAGGCTGTAAAACATGCTATCTAAAAGGGTCGAGGGCTTAGAGGCGCACTCAGAGGGAAAGAGGTAGGGCTATAAAGCGCACATGAAAGGAGGTAGGGTTAGGAAATGCAACACCTGGGAAATGTTGGTTTAAATGCATACTCGAAAGGAGGTAGGGTTAGAAAACATACTACCGAAGAGATGATGGCTCGAAGGCAATCTCAAGGGGGATAGGGCTTGAAAGTGCACTACATGAGATGATTGAGGGCTTGAAGGCGTACTTAAAAGAAAATAGGTAGGGCTGTAAAATGCACTACCCGAGAGGTGATGGTGAGACACCAATCTATCAATGATGAAAACAATGCATCGTGACCAAAATACATGTATACTTGAGAAATATAGGTCCCTTTTTCTTCATGGAGTTTTATTTTTCTTAAAAGTTTGAGTCTCTGATAGTAAACTTTGATGACTTTTCGCTCTTGCTTACTTGAGTCACATCTTGTGATCTTGACCTCTAGGAAGGACATAATATTAGGAGTTGTTTTTATAAAAAACTTTTGGAATTTCAAATCTATTCCAAACAAAAATCATTTTGATGTTTATTTAAAACAAACTTGTTTTGAAAAATTCAAGCAATTCTCATGGATAGGTTTGTATAAGTGCTGAAAACTTTATATTTTGCTTTTGGAGAAAATGTGAAGTGATATTTTATTGGTCAAAGAGGTTCAAACTTCAATTTGAGGGTTTCAAATAACCATTCTTCAAAGCATTTATTTCATTTGTATGAATAATAAAGCTTGTTTCGCATGAGAAAGCATTGCTTACCGATCTAGATTGCATGTCTTTTATTAGAAAGGGTTTAATTAGGCACATAACGTAGGCTTGAGCTCTTGGTTATGAAGAAAAAAAATATTTATAGGCTCAAAAGGTGTTTAAGAGATTTTAAGACTAAGGATCACTACTGCTAATTTTTTGACCTTTTTTTTTATTCATGGATTTTTTAGACCTTGGATTTGATTTGCAAAACGGTCCATCGTGCCCCCTTGTGTCGGGCTTGGGTCTCTTCTCTTTGTTTTCTTCATTTAGTTTTGAGCTTCGTCATATTAGTTATTTTTGTGGTATGCTCATACCTTTTGGACCCTTTGGTTTTTTTTATGCCCCCAGCTTTGTTTGGGCATCTATAACCATTGAGGATTTTCTTTCATGCCCCTAGCTTTTTTTTTTGCTCTTTTAATCATTGAGAAATTTTTTTATGTATTTCTCACACTTGCCCCCCAGTATAGGGTGTGATCTTAGCTAAGGTTAATTTTCAAGAAGAATTTACTAGGCTCAAAAGGGGATTGCAAGGGATTTTTTTAGTATTGTGAAAGGATTATCAAAGATGACATTTCCTCATTTTAAACGCATGCATTCAAAATCAGTAAGCCGCTCCCATACAAATATGAAAAATGGTTTCTCATTATTTATCAAACTAAAACTCATCTCTCAAAATGGTTTCTCATTATTCATCCAACTAAAACTCATCTTTTGGAAGAAAGAGCTCTCAGTAGTCAAGCAGCTAGAGAGAGAATTTAGAGAGAGATGCTCTCCTTCCCTTGAAGTTTCTCCTCCCGATTCTGCTGCTGAGCTCCGTGAGATCACTTCTTCACGCCTCCCATGGCCAGTCCAACCTCGGCGCCACTGTTCCAGCAACCAGTGAGCGTGCGATGGATCCTGTCCAAAACCCTAACGGGTTTTTGGCTTGAAGCTTCTGATGCTGGGGATTTTGCTGGTTCATCTGTGGCTCCTCTCCCCGACGAGTTAGATGGCTCTCCATGCTTGCTGGGGTTGATCTGTCCCGTCCACTGCCTTGGAGATGGCCAATTTAATGGGTGTCCCCATTGTTCAGGTACTGTTCAACGTTATGCTTTTCTTAGATCTGGAAGTGGGGGACCAATTCCTGCCTCTCCCACTTCCTAATTTATACCTAGCTGACTCTTTAGGGGGTTCCATCTCCCTTTGCATCATCATGGGGTTGTTCCCTCATGAATTGTCTTGTTTCCCATGCTTTTGCTGGTTCGCTGCTCTGTCTCTCTGTTTGCTGTTGGTGCTTTCTGTCCCATGCTTTTGCTGTTAATGATGCCTATCTACCAGAGCCAAGGACATGCTTAATTAGTCTACAGTCTTTCAGTGGTGTGAACCTTGTATTGGGATGTTGGGTGGTTCCCTCATTCTCTTGTTCCGACTGATTGTAGTTGGTGGACTCTGCTTGCTTGATATCTCTGTGTAGACTGCTAGTTGATAGCTATTTGGTCAGCTAGTACATAGTATGCGTTGCTACTTGTTGCAGCTTGCCTTTGGGACTGCTCACTTTGCCTCTGCTCAGCTGCTTTTCCTGTGTTCTGTTGGTCGTGTTCTTTAAGTGGTTGGTTGACTGCTGAACATGACATTGAACCCTCTAGAGGGCGTTGTTGTTGCTTTTTAGCTTTGGCATTTTGGTTTGATGGAGGTTACTTTCTTGTTCTGGATTCCCTGCGTTTCCAGTAGATGTTGTTCAGTAGTGTTCCTTCCTTAGGGTTGCTGGATGCTACTGATTTGATGCAAAGGATCTCTTTGCCTGCTACGAGGCATTGTTTGGGGTGTGTTTGGGTGAGGTTCTCTCCCCTTGTTCACAAATTCTGCCTCTCGTTCCATTTTGGTTCTTCTGCAGGTCTGATTCGACTGGCCTATCTTGATAGTGGCTATGGATCCCAACAGTTTGGGTGAGGCTCTCTCCCCTTATATTGGGCTACATCCTTGCTTTGGTGTAGGGATGGTCTGCTGGTGATTGGCCTCTTGGTTGCTGCTCAATGCAGTTTGGTACACTGCTCTAAGCAGCTTTGTGTGCTTTCAGAAGCTGTCTAGAATTCTGGTTTGCTAGAGTTGGGCTTTCTTCTCTGGCTTGTTTCTTCTGGCTTATTGCCATAAGCCCATCTTTCCCTGCATGTTCCCCTTTGTTGGGTGTGCAGGTTGCAACTGTCGTTCGTTTGCTATCCTCATATTGCAGGAGGGTAATTCCCTGCTTTATGCGTGCGATGCTGGCTGATGCGTGGTCCCTGGTCCCTTGTTGGGGCTCTGCTTTGATAGCTTCTTCCCGCTATTGCTGGCAAGGGCTTGGTTTGATGCTCTCCTCAGTGGGTGGAGGTTGGTCCACCACTTTGGTGTTGTTGCTGCTTTATGCAGGATGTTCTGTTCCTGGCTTTTCTCGCTGGGGTTTTGTATGCCTCTATTGGCTTTTTGGATGTTTGGTTATTGCCCCTGCATGAGGGATGTTCATGCTATTTGTATATAGGATCCTATTCCCTTTATTTTATTGTTCACTTAATGCCATATGGCTTCTGTTGCTAGTCCATGGGAGCCTGTTCCCGTTGTTTTAGGTTTCTGTTCTGCAAGCTTGTCTTGCTATGGTTTGTTCAAGGGAGCCTGTTCCCTTTGACTGATTATGTACGTCTCTTGTACTGCTGGTTTCCAGCTGGTAACGCAAGCTTGTCTTGCTCTTTTTGATCTATATACTTCTTACATTTGATCACAAAAAAAAAAACTCATCTTTTGAAGTCATCTCAAGGTGTTTGGGTTGTTTTCAGGTTTTTTATTTTGTAGGTGTATGGTCACTTTTCTAGGAGATCACTTGAATTTTCAGAACTTGTTTGTTGGAACAACACCAATTTGATTTTTTTTTTGTACTAAAACCTTGATTTCCCAAAAATTCTTGTGAAAACATTGGATCATGCATAGTTTTTGGGAAAAAGAGGAACATACCAAATAATTCTTAGTGTGATGGTTTTGTGAGTAGAGGGTGTGCTCGTGTAGGTGTGTTATTTGTATGAAACGACAACAAAATTGAAGTCACATCATGAACACGGGAAAACACATGATATTACTAACAAGAAAGACTCATTTGATAGGGAAAGTCTTGTGCATTACGAGTCAAATTGCCAATAAGACTAAAACAGGTTGAAACAGTCATGATCAAGCAAAAGACAATAATAGGGCAGGCTCCATCCTCCCATTCTAATACACTTCCCTTTTGGCTAGCCTCCTTACAAAAGTTTTTGCAAGCATTTCCTCAATGGTAAGGATAGAAAACCACAGACACCCCTTTAAATTCAAGTCCCTAAAAAATTCATGTTGTCTTCTTCGCACCCTACTCTGATCATCAGTGCTTTCAAATTTCCTAGGCATTCCTCCTCTAGTGCGTTTACTAATCCATTGCTTGAAGCATGATTGGGTAGGGGGTTCACACTCACCTTTAGAGTTTCTTTGAACATTACCCACCCAGTTTTAATTAGTTGCATAAGCTTCTTCTTGAAAGCACTGCAGGTATGAATGCTATGTCTCGCAGCGCCAGTATGGTACTCACATGTGAGATTTGGCTTATACCAATTGGGATAAGGTTGCTGCAGAGGCGCGAGTGGTTCTAGAGCTACATGCCCAATGCTCAATAGCTTTTGGTACATTTTATTTAAAAGCCGCGGTAATGGGGGTAACTGTTCCTGGACTTTTTGGTGTTTGATTTGAGGCCCAAGATTTCCTGAGATTGATGTTTGCAATTTGGGATGGAGTGTGGTATTTTTGGAATGAGTTTTTCTTACCTTTATAACCACCCTCAACATGGTCAACCTCTTTCCTTTTTCCTTCAAAGCCTCTTCTCTTGATGGGCACATAAATTCTACTAGTCCTGATTCCTTGCTCGATACGCTCAACTACTGCCATAATATTAGTGAACTGTTGTGCCGAGCTACCCATCACGTGCTTACAGTACAACGTCTTGAGTGTGTTGACAAATAAAGTGACCATCTCTTGGATGCACCTGTGCAGCTAGATCTCTTCATCTTTGGGCATATTCCCTTATGCTTTCTTTGTCTCTATTTTCTAGATTGGACAAACTAGTTTTATTAGGAGCGATGCCCATGTTATACTTGTATTGCTTGACAAAAGCATCCACCAGGTCTTTCCATCTCTAGATTTTTTTGTTGTCCAATCTCATGTACTACCTCAATGTTGCCCCACTTAAGCTATCTTGGAAAAAAATGCATTAGTAGTTTTTCATCATGCACTACTTCTACCATTTTATTGTAGTAGGATTTGAGATGAGTTATGGGGCATTGTGTTCCAATATATTTGATGAATTCAGGAACACGAAACTTCTTTGGGACAACCATATTTGAGACTAAATACATTTCTACTGCCCGTACTTTGTATAAGTCTACCCTTTCAATGGCCCTGATTCTGGCTTCCAACGCCACCATCTTATCAATGTCATCAGATGACTTGGTTTTGTGGGATTTATTGGCAAATGCATTAGAGGCTAGTGCTAGTGACTACACAGATGTTGGATTGTGTAGGGGCTCCTAACCATGTTCACCCATTCTTTCTTCAGGCTGAGCTGTTATCGCGGTCTAAACAAAGGTGATGGGTCGGTTGTAAAGACCTTCACTAGAGGCATTTCTAAGTGTATGCTCTAATAAGCTAGTGAGGCGAGCCACGCTTACCTTCAGAGACTCCAACTCTTCTTGAAAATGAGCATCACAGTGAGCACGCTCTTCATCTTTCATGTTTCTCGCTTGGAGTCGGGTGTTGTAGACTCTTTTGGGACCTATATTCAACCTGATGCATGTATGTTTATTATTTACAATAAATGGATGTAAGTGTATGAATGCAAAAGTATGTACATGCATATTGTGTATGTATGGTGAAAACCCATGCAACATGAATATTTAAGGAGTCCATACTCTAAAGGAAGGTTCTAGGCCATTACATGATGGGTAGGCTTTCTACCTAGTCTCGAAAGGTCTATGAACTTCCTAATGACCACCTTGCATGTAGGCAGTATAAGGGTTTACAAGGAATGGTTGGGGCACAGTGTAACCGCCATTACCGAGTAAACACGGTTTATAGTTGGCTATTTCACAAATCTGAACCCCAACTGAAAATCATGAGGTAGACCGCTACTTCTTGCCTAAATTAGAATTGGGTCTACTCGCGAAATCAAAATGCATGAGGGCATTAGCCAATACCTGATGTACTTATGCATGAATAAGAAATAAAAAAGCTAAAGCAGTGAAAATGTGAGCTAAAATTAAATAGACCAAACTAAATAGGCAAACAATCAACAACCAAAGCTTAGTCTGACCAAACAAGGTGTTCCCTAGTGGAGTCGCCATCTTGTCGCGGGGTGCCCCAACATCGGGGGCGACGTAGGGCTTTATCGTGCCTCTTGAGGAGGTCTGACAAAACAAGGTGTTCCCTAATGGAGTCGCCATCTTGTCGCGGGGTGCCCTATCATCGGGGGCGACGCAGGGCTTTATCGTGCCTCTTGAGGAGGTCTGTGTTATTAGGAAAGGAAATGAGTTTGGGTTTAATCATAAAATTATGATTAAGGTTCAAGAGTCGCCACCTAGTATTATAGTTACTAGGAACCTATGGTCTGCGAGAGTCTGAGTAAGGGACTAGTTGTGCAAGGGGAAGACGTATCATCCCCAGTGCATCCTACCTAAGGTAAGCTACATTGTTGTTTGATTGTTTTTTTCTAGGTCGGGTTTCTATTTGTTGGTCTTGTCTGTGGTTCAAGGCAGATCTCCCTCCGTGAGAGAATTTCTACCTTATCGGGTTAAATCCTAACTGTTCTAAAGTTTGAGTTTTAGCATCGTATTTTTTTGACACCTTGTATTTTTAATACGTGAAGGTGTACTATATTTTTACACCTCACAAGTATTGAAGTCTACCTCTAGATCTAAAAAAAGATTGGTAAAAGGGTTTTTGACTTTTTGGCCAAATCCTAATGGATAATCATAAACCAGTTACGATATCCATTTTGCATTTTAAAACATGAGAGAGATGTAATTTTTTGTTTTTTTTTTCATGAAAATATGCTTGAAAACATTTTAGGATTTGGCCGTATGCATGAAAACAAAATATTTTTTTGTTTCCTTTTTGTCTTTTGAAAAGGGAAATTAATTTAAAAGTTTTGAGATTTTTTTTTGAATATTTTTTAAATTGTTTTTAGAAATATTTTGAAGAGAGCCAAATATTTTAATACCGGATTTGTATCTTACAGTGTAAAAATACCGTATGCATGAAAACAAAATATTTTTTTGTTTCCTTTTTGTCTTTTGAAAAGGGAAATTAATTTAAAAGTTTTGAGATTTTTTTTTGAATATTTTTTAAATTGTTTTTAGAAATATTTTGAAGAGAGCCAAATATTTTAATACCGGATTTGTATCTTACAGTGTAAAAATAC
>Ga0307517_10004895_pt1 | contig 20414 bp, 13 predicted proteins | sample 23_EM_MG_FD_194515 | JGI IMG/M metagenome (GOLD analysis project Ga0307517, IMG submission 194515) | Populus trichocarpa ectomycorrhiza microbial communities from riparian zone in the Pacific Northwest, United States - 23_EM | ecosystem: Host-associated > Plants > Roots > Unclassified | place...
CACTTTTTTTGCTAATACAACAATTGCATTGAACAAACAGCAAATGTGTGTGTGTGTGTTACCAGGAAGAAAACTGACAGCTATACAGGTTTATCTATGATGCGCACAAATGAAAGTTCCTCAGTTCCACATACAAGTTCTCATTCAAAACTTTCAGCACATGGCTGTTTGAGCTTTGCTGTTTGCATTGAACAAACAGCAAAGTGTGTGTGTGTGTGTAGGTTTCTTTATGAAGCGCACAAATAAAAGTTCCTCAGTTCCACATAAAACTTCTCATTCAAAACTTTCAGCACATGGCTGTTTGAGCTTGTTGCTTACATTGTGATCACAGAACAGAAAACAATCTCAGAAAAGATTCATAGGGGCTAATTTTATTAAATCCAGAACAGTTAATCCTCTAAAATTTCACTTAGCTCACTTTGGTTTTTCAAATTTCTAGAAATAAAAAAGATAAAAGTACATAATGCAGAATACATTAAGGTTCTGTTTGGATACCAGGCAGGATTGAGAATCAAGGATTCATAATCTGTTCATTTAGCAAAATTGGAAGGGAAATTGGAATTGAAATGGCTAAATGGGAACCCGAAAGAACTTTCAATACAATTCTATATCCAGGCGGTAAGCATTTCTACTATTTATAATCTCATTCCCATTCCAATATTTATAATCTCATTCCTGCATTTTCATGCTGGTAACCAAAAAGGACTAACTTCACATCAGACAGCAGAAGACAACATAGAATAGAAGACAAGCACAAATACGGAGAGAATAAGAAAAGACTTACAGATGCCCAGAAGCAATAGAGAAGATATTAATAGTTTTTCCATGCCGTCCACGCTTCTCATGCTCCTAAAGGAATAATTTTTAACCAATCACCATCTAAAAGAATAATGAAAGCAGATGTGCACCACTGAATTTGTTTTCCAGTGCTGGTAGATGTAATAGTCAGTTTTCCATTAAACAAAGCAACTCAAGAGCTAGTTCTCATAGCCAAAGATAAAATTTTAACAGCACACTAAAACATCAGAAAATGACTTGAGAAAATGATTGACAAAGAAGAGAACTTGGATTTTCATGACAGCAACCATTCTGATACCCTATGGACTGTAAAAAACAAAATTATCCAGTCTTCAAACAAAATTAGCTAATATTCCATCTGGACTGTAAAAACAGTCCACTATTTGATTTTTTCCCATCCCTAAATGTCAGTCCGTGCTATAAAGTTGATGAATGGTTGTTTACTGCCCCATTGTATGATGCATCAACAATCTAAATATATCATTGAATCAAAAGGTGCATCTTTATTATTAGGGGCAAATTTGACACTGTGCAACACTTACCTACATTTTGAATAATTGCTGAACACAATGTGCAAAACTCAAAATAAACTATTATTAGAACCAGAGGTAGTATAAAATCCAGAAAGAAATGACAGGGAACCATAAAGATGCCCCTACTTGGTTGGAAAAACAATTCATTAAGAACCAAACAGAAAGCAGCAAAGAATAGCAGGGAAACAAACAATTGTCCAACGAGTACATTAAACAGCCAGAAAAAGATGATGAAAGATCATATTTCTAAAATCAGCGCACTATGAATCCACAAACGCTATAGAGAGGACTATAAGTATAAAATCAGAGAGCCAGCACAATCCACCAAGGCACTGTGAAAATCTGAATAATTTAAGTATAACAGCAGAAACAAGTAAGTGAACAAAAATTAACTCACCATTAAAGCACTCTCATTCTTCTTGGAAAGCCCGCCGCCGCCAATAAAGCCAGAAGCCCATTTAAACAAATTGGAGTTCCAGCTATCATGAGTTCCCTGTAAAAATTTCCCCAAAACCATTCTAAGGATGCAAGACTTAACCAAATTATCCAGCTGTGGTTGTCCTTGAAATTAGTAATAATTATAAGCCAATATAACAAGAACTGACCTTCCTTTGTGAATTGTTATCATCATCACTTGAAATGAGCAGTTTCTCATGCTCCATGCCCTTTTTCTTCACCACTTCTAGATGAACTACCTTGCCTCGCAAATCATTAATAGTGATAAGTTTCGACAGATGCTTTTCCTGACTTCCATCACCACCTTCCCTAAAAGCATACAGCTCAGAGCTTCGACCTGGAGCAAGTTGAAGATACCACACCCCAGGAGAGACTTTCATTTGCCAATAACCCAAATTGGCCATCACAAGTGTATCAACCAAGTGAGGATTACTCTTAGTTCCAAGAATTAGCTGAAGTCCTCGGGGGGGTTCATGATCTTTCTCTGAACAATGACCTAAATAAAACAGTGCACAAATAAGTATGAAAGAATTGGTAGTCATATGATGAAACTTACAGGGAAACACCAAATTATAATAAGAAATTACTCAAAAGAAACAGAATCTAACCAGTAAGAACAAGTGCTTCAAGTTCAAAAACTGCTTGCAATGTTCTAGTGTCACCCAGGTTCTCAAGCAAAATATTATCCAAATCATGGCTGAAACATTTAAAACATTCAGCAGCGACAAGAATAATAATAATAATAATAATAATAATAATAATAATAATAATAATAATAATAAGCCACTGAGACAGTAAGATTATGTTTGCAAAACTAAAATTAATCCCCTACGCTTTAGTAGAATATATACAATAAAGATGGCGACAGTATAAAGATGATTTAAAATGTATTTGACTAGGAAAGGAACATACACAGCAATAACAGGCTCAACAAGCCAGGGCTCAGGAACATCAAGGTTCATGGTAAGAGTCTTCGATAATGGCATATTTGCAAAAAATGCTTTAGGACCATTTACTGTTAAATCAGTGCTGCTGAAATCATCCTGAAAAGTCATAGCACAACTAAGATACAATGCATTGGAACCTGAAATTACCATTCATAATCAAACATATATACCATGGTTGGGACCACATATCTATAGTAATTCTTCAGCGGAAGATCAACAAGAGAACTCTGCAAGAAACCAAAAATGTTAGTTCCTCGACATGTAGAAAGAGACAACAAAATGTTGATAAAAAGCTCATAATGAAGAAGTTCAGCTAAAAAGCATATCCCATGTGAGGCAATGTCTCAGCTAGCAGTGCAGATGCAAGCTAAGGCACTAAGCACCTAAGAAAAATGTAAAGTACATAGAAGAAAACAGCATACATGCCTTACAAATCCATCATATGTTTAGGCAATTTTGAAATTCATGATACAGAATAAAAACTAAGAAAAAGTGAGAAAAAAATAATTAGAAGCAATCTAGGAACATGAATCCAAAAAGAAAACGAGAGAGAGAGAGAGAGGTCATTTGCTGGCATTGTTTCTGCCAGAACAAGGCCCAGCTAAGCATAATATGGAAAATAAGTCCTAATCTTTCACCAGAAAATAAAGACACAGAGGTCAATGCCTGTAAAGAAGTGGCTGCTCCCAGCCAGATGGCAATCCAAACAAACTTCTCAAGGTGACTGTTTATATGGCAGCATCTTTCTAATAAAAGAGTGTCAGAGAGGCAAAAACCTTACTATATTGTTTGAGAAAAGAAAACCTATTTGGCCTACTTGGATCAGGTTGCCTTTGCATCTATAAAGCAGACACCAATGGATTGTGATCAAATCCCAGCTTCCAAGTTAGCAGCTACTAATTTCAAAAGATTAAAAATATTCAGGGAATTAATTCAACTTGTCCTTTTTATTTTAGACTCAATCTCCAATTTGTCCCTAAATATAGCGTCCATCAATCTATCCTTCTATTAGAAATTCTATCCAAACTAACAGAAATGCACATACATGAAAAACTCAAAAGTCCAACCTGATTTACTAAAAGAAATTGAACCGAGAAAAAAGAGGAGGAATTTTAACACCATGTAACAATTCATTATTTTTCAAATTAATTTTATAAATAAATCAGGTTAGGTTTGGGTTTCTCATATAAGGATATTTCCATCAATTTGCATGAGGACATCCACTGAAACGATAGATTGAAAAATGACCTAGAATATAAGGACAAATTAGGAGCAATTTTACTTTGAGAACAGATTGGAGACAAGACTTGGAATATAAGGAGACTAGACTTAAACTATAAGGATAGATTAAGCTAATATCCCAAAATATTCAAATACTTTTCCACAAATCTCTAATCAGCCACAGTAATCTTCATCTACCTTCAGATGTTAACATACCACCGTTTAGAGCATGTCATGCTTCAGATGTTAACATACCAACATTTATGGCATGCCATACTATTCCTTTTCTTTTCATGGTTCTTTCAGAAATTATATCTCGTTGTCTACCCACAAACTGCATGCAAGATCATTCATGTGGACTTTCATAATGTGCTAGAGAGGATTATAAAAAGTTAATCAAAGCATGACTATAAAAGAGAATTTTATTCGAATTCTACAGCCACCATATAAATAATACATTCAATAAAAATAGCTTCAATTTTGCAGAATGCAATGCATGTTGTGTGGAATAGAGTTGGATACATAATTTTATTTTGATACATGAAATCCATCATGCATATAATTAAAAAAAAATACAGTGCTTTTTTATCCTGTAAATTCGTTCACTTCATGCAATTGCAGTAAATCACATATCATCCAACAGGTCTCCAATCAGGCCAACTGAACCATTGTTTGCATGGATTTGAATCTTCATGTCAGAAAACTAGCAAAACCTAAATGCCCCAATCCCAGTAATAGCACTCTCTAATTTTTACTGCTAAATACATAAACCACTAGGATTTAAAAAAAAAAAAAATATTATGAACTATTACTGGGTTTACATAGATACTGATGCAAACTTGCTCTTTCAATTACTTTTCCAAGCCGATTGCCTAGAAAAAACTTGGCCTGCGCTTTTATGAGTGCAATAGAGGTTTAAAGAGATATATGATATTCCTAATTCTCAAGCTTCTACAGGTTTCCTTCAATTTCTTAGTTGAACTATTGTGACGGGAGTTTAATTTTTGTCAAAATCATAAAACTTTTGGCTTTAATAGGATAAAAACAGAATCTAAACTATTCAACTATACTTTGTAGGTATAGAAATCAAAGCCCACGTTTCCAACATCCAAGTCATTGTTTCACCTTTGGCCCTTCCTACATGTACAATAGAACTAATCAACACCCCCAGAAGTTGATGCAACAACGTTTTCTAACAACAGAGAACATTCATCAGTTTTCATTCACAACACCAAAACAGATCCATATGCATTGGTGCAGAGGACTGGTCAGACAAGGGGTACATAAAGTCAAACTCTAAAGTGGCAGTGAAAATTCTTCATTTCATTTAAATGAGATCAAAATTGCCAATTCGAAGGGAAAAGGCCATGTCAGGTTGATCTGTGCTTAAAGCAGCAAACCACCATAGGATCCATTGGCCTCCAAATTGTATCATCTTGGTTTAATGGCTTTCAGAAACCACCAGATATGTTACAAGAAGGTGTTCAAGTTATATGGTTGTAGTGGCCCAAGGCTTTCAAAACTGCAGGTTGCCAAACCAGTGTAACAAAATAAGAAATAAGAAAAGAAAAATGTACAATTTGGTAAATTTTAGCTCACCATAGGGTTTAGCACGATTCTCATGCTTGGTTGAACATATTTCCTTAGAACTCTAAGAAGTGAAGAAACCTTCTGACCAGCTGCGCTTAAAGGATCAACAACAGCATCAATATGAACACTGGAATTTTCATTATCTATAATAACAGCACTGCAAACAAGAAATGATTGTATTAGATTTCAAGAGCAATCCATTGTCGAGAAATCAAAAGATGACAATCTGTAGGAAATTACAGAATGATATATGAGAATAAACTATTACCATCATGGTGGTCTTCCATGAATCCATTACTTTCTTTTTTATTTTATCTTGAACATGCCTTTTGCATTTGAATAAGAAATCTCAGTAATTACTAATTTTGTCCATAAACTTGGGGATACAAGAAGCAGGTGATAATCATTGCAATGTTGATGAGGCAACTCTACCAAATAGGATTTTCAAAGGTAGGTTCACAGTGATAAATTGTCAGAATTAAACATACAATTACCAAATATGAGAACAATGTTGACTGAATTATTTATCAGAAGCAAAAGAAGAAGAAAAACATGACAAAAAAAAAGTGTGAAATACTACAGTCTGAGAAAAGAGATGAGATAAAATTTGTGATCTAGCATTAAGTGGGATGGTGGCGAATGTACTAAGCAGAGCAATTTCTCTTTCATATTTGTCAGATTCATCAGACATTTGACAAAATTTGTAATTAATGTTGAATATCACCCAATTATATATACATGGGTCACCATATATTCACCATAACAGTCATTGTCATTGCTACACAGCTCAAACGGATAACAGCGGAAGTCTTCTCCCAAAAACAGGTGGGAAAAAAAACAATCTATGGGATGGCAAATAATTCTTACCTATGTTCAGCATTCAAAATCTCAAAGCGTGCACTTTCTGAACTTCTTTCCCGCATTGCCATTGCAGATGACACATACATTATAATATCGCTGACAAATTTGCTGCAAGTCGCATGAGAAAAATTAACATAAAATCCCCAATGGGAATGGATAGGATATGAAATGTTTTGAGAAGGAATGTCATCTATTAAACTTCACAAATTAAAAACTAATCTTTGTTGAACAGAAACTACCAGCAATGGCATAATTGGAAGTACAGGAGAGAGCAAAAAACTTGCAGATAAAAGATTCAAAACATTAGTCACCAACAGTGAATGCATACCAAAATTGCCAAAGAGCTTCAGCCTCAGATATTTACTATTTTCTTCAATTTTCACCTACATTTACAGGGTCTTTTGTAGGGAGAGTTAGCTTAGTGAGTTTACATCACATTGAGTAGGGTCACACTTATCTGGACCTTATTAAGGGATGATCAACTTGTAGTCAATTGGTCAACCACAAAGCTTTCTACTGGTGGAAGCGACCTCCTTTCACTTTTCAATGAAACTTTATTCCAGTTCTCTCATACTACCTAATAAATCACTAGCTAAACCACTACATTCCTAACCCTCAAACAACGGCTGCATCACATTCTACCCTCATTCACTTGTGCATACTCCCTATACACTATCTGATATTCTCACCTACAATGATGTTGGAGTTCCTTAAGTGTTGTCTACATTTCCTCCCTCAACACTCTGTATACAATTATCGATAATACATCTCCAAATACATTGATTAATTCCATTAAAAGAACCCTACATTATCACCTATTTTAAGATCCATAAACAAGGGGGTAAAGTGCGTGAAATTAAACCAGTTGGCTAGTCAAGCTGAGAGCCTAGTCACTCCAACCTTCTGCAAATGTCAAGGCAGCAGAAACACTATCTGAAGAAACTAGAATGATATGTTCTTGGAAATGCTTTAACCCGGTGTGCTGGATCAATTGGATAAATAAGATAAAAAGGAAAAAACTGTGTGGAATTTCAAATCAAAGATGTGAATTCAGCTCAACAAAACATTGTGCCAAGAATGAACACAAATGAAAAGAAAATGAAGTGAGCAAGGAAAAAAAATTCAAAAGTGTTCTAGGATACAGAACAATGGTATGTAAACAATTATAGCAACTTTCTAAAATAGAAATGGGCCATGGGAATAACTTCAATATTCCATCTAACCATTCACTAACTTCCTTTTAACAACTTCCCCACCACATGCCCAACACCTCCACGCCCTAGCCATTAAAAAAAGTTTGTTCCCCTCTTGCTTTATGATGGGCAAGGTATTATTAGAAAATATATATAAGAATCTCAGCTACAATTAGAATTCTCTGAAGGGAAAAACTCAGACTGTGGTAGTTGGGTATGGAAGTGGGTGAAGATCCAGGAGCATAAAACAAACAAACAAACCTTGTTAGCATGTCAGGGTCTACATCCTGCCACTGCACTTCTTCAATAATTTCTCCAATGTGCTTTACTCTTTGCTTGAACTCCATCGTCTCTAGAAGATGTAAATCATGACTCAAAAAGGTGCCTTCATCACCAGGAAACATCACCTATCCAATATTGAAGAAAAGTTAAAAACATGAAACTGCACAACATTGACTGAAATTAAACAAATTTTGAAAAACATTGTGTGCAAAAAAATAAAACAACAGAAAGAAAAAAAGAAAAGGATGAGAAATTAAACCCATTAAACAACTTTCTGGTTATGTTTGAGAGTCTAATTAACTCACCCTTCCATTGGTAATGACCGCATTCACTCCAGATTCAAGCCCAAGAAGCAGGTAAAAAAATTGTGACACCTGCATATCATTGGAAAAATTGATGATATTTTCTCTTGCTCATGGCAACAAATGCAAAATACCAACATCGGGCAAACTCAAACATAAAAAACTAAGAAATGTTAGGGAAAAAAAGATAGCAAGAATTAGTAGAAGCTAGGACTACATTTATAAAAGATCATATCTAGCAAGACCAAAATCTTCATTTAAAAGATCTATCCATTTTAGACAAACAGAAGATGAAAATTAAGACAATTTCATGCATGCAACAAATACCAATTAGCACAAATAACAGAAATATATATACCTTATTCAATTGATTTTTCACTTTGTCAGCAGAAAATTCAGAAAGGATGGACTTGTAGGCCTTCTGTGGTAGCTCATTTGCATCAGCCAGATCATACACCTTGTCTATAAACGTTTGAGTGCTTTCAGCTGCTACAGATGATGCCTGGATGTACTTTTGCTCATAAAATGAACATAAATGCTCCAAAAAGTTCAACACATTTTTCTTATGACTGCATGAAACCATAAAGAAAACAATTAGGGCTAATATCAAACAAAGTTTTATTCATGCTGTCAAAATAATTTTGACTTAACAAACCTGTAAGAGGCAGTGGTGATTTCAAAAACCTTCACAAGAAGGAGACCAGGTAAATCAGAATCTTGACTGGAACTAAAGAGGACACCCAAGCGAGCACCCTTAGACCCTTCTATCTGCATCATAATGTGAACATTAAAAGATAACCAATGGTTGTTATGGAGATTTCCAACAAAGATAAAGATAAATGACAATAAAGAAAATGAACAAATAGAAATACGATTGTAATAAAAAGCGCAACCAGATAGCGTATTCCTTCATGAAGCAAGTTTATCCCCTTCTTTGATGTGATGTCAACAGCAAGGAGATGAGTTACAGGTTTCACATCATCTACAGCTAGAATATTAGGGTTAGAAAGAAGTCAGATTACAATAACCATTAGTGATTCAGTAAAATTTCACTGTTCTCAGCATAGATTCTGCTTACTTCCAGGGGAATGCAAGAAGTTAATATCATTCACCACAGATTTCCCTCCAAGAACTCCCGAAGTCAGAGAAATAAACCTTGGTTTGGCCTTGCCTTCAGCAATGATCTGCACAGAAACATCAGTAACAAAGTATAGAAATATGATGTATGCATAACATCATCAACAACCAAAGCAAAACAGATGAATATGCAATAGCAGTGTTTGAATGATTCACCTGTGGATTGTAGCGGCCAATACCACTTTCTGACAGGAATTTGTCCAGCACATCAGTGTGAGAATTTATTTGCCCATAATAAACTTGCTCTTGTATTCTGGGAAGCTCATCATTCATGGCGTTCATAAGAACCTCCTAATGAAAATAAAACCAAAATTTCTTAGCAGGGAAAATAATTTCCATTACCAGAGGTCAATATTACCACAACAACCATCTTTAACTAAACAAAAGGAGGTCAAAAAAAAATTTGCTTTAGTATTACAGATTTGCTTCTCCTCAAATAATTGTTTTTCATTCAAGCACATTTCACAGTAAGATTTGGCCATGAAAACTGTAAAGCAGCATCTTATGATAATGTATTAAAAGCTGCCCAAGTGCAAGTATGCAATGCAACAGAAAATATTAGAATTACCTCACTAGAATCAAAGACAAGACCGTTCATTAAGAGGCAACACTGCAACTTGTTCAAACCCAGCTTAAACACGAACATGGAGCTTTCTTGTGACAGTTCCTTATAGGTTTGCTCCTTTGCCAGTTTTAGCAATATATCTTGAGGAGGGGTTTTTACCTTTGGTCTACACACATGGAATAATAACATGTTGTAAGGAGGTCATTGATTGAAGGATAAGGAAGGCCAGTTCTTCTAAAAGAATTTGTAATGCACATGGAGAGACATCATGATAGTGCAAAAAAGTTGAAATTGCTCCGTTAACCAGAAAAACCCATTAAAACTCACAATATGGTATCCACAAATGCTCCGTCCACATGGTGTGTTTCAGGAACATCATCTTCAGAATCTGACTCCATGCGTAATCTGTTTACCTGCCACACATATATGAAATTGCTTGTTAACAAAAATCAAAATGTACTGAATAAAAGCAACGCACATACAACAACATGAAATATGTTTACCATCCAACAAAGACCATATGCTCCTACACTTAAAAGAATGGCAGTGAGGGAGGAAACTGTTCCGATTTAAGCTAGCAAAAAAGGAGGGTCTATTGAAACCTAAAAGAAATTAAGTAATAAGGTGGCTTGATTATTGACTTCATCAATCAAAGTGTCTTTTGGGTCAAGCATAAGCATCCACAGTAGATTTCTTTGTTTATAGTTTAATGTATTAACTTAAGGGTAATTTTGTAAGAAGGGGCAGAATTGCAACTTCTGCAAGTTCATGGAAAGCAGAAAGTTTTGGTCATTTTCAGGTTTAGTATAAGATTTGATGTTATCAGAATGTGGTTTCTTAGCCTTCAATAATTTATTCCAATTCAGTTGTTTTCCTAGTCATGTTAGGATTAGCTATGCCAATTCAGTTTAGAAGTAGTAGTGTGATAAGCCGTCCTAATTGTTGGGCCATTCTGTCACACCCGACACTAATCACTATAAATAGAGATGCAATGTCTTATTTTTACTAGAGCAGAGTTATAAAATAAATTGAGTTATGTTATTTTGGAGGCTTGGTGCCTTGGGTTTTCCGTTTTGATTCTTCCTTCTCATTCCTGCAGTACTTCGGGTACTTAGCCATGATTTGACCCCAAAAATCTTCTAAAACACACCAGCCATTAATCTCAAATCCGCATATGTAAAACCCTAACCTTAACACTGATCAAAAACACTAAAACTTCAACATATTCAGGGCTGTTCTGCATCAGGAAGCTAATGTTATGTTGAAGAAGAAGAGGAAAAGGAAGAGGAAGAAGGTTGAACTATCACACTTGCATATGGACATCACCAGTGTCAAGGATTACTTAGAGAGGGGGCTGGACCCTGTCCAAAACCCTATCATTTTTTAGGGATGCATGTGCACTCAATACTCAAACTAACTCACGTGCATTTGGCTCAAGAGTTTACTCATTACATAAACTAATAGACCCTCCCATCACTTGATTGATATTTTAGATCCCTCACATTCTTTCTCCTTTGATTGATATTTTATCAAACTGCTCCTCGTTAGGCAAAATTGCAAACCTTTCCAACTAAAACAAACCAAGTGCATACTTCAAAAAACTAGGAAAAATACAAACCTAGTACTTAGTAACCATATGAGCAGAAGGCATGTTTCTATTGCAGGAAGTTACGGTCCAGAGAAGTGCTAAAAATTGATAGTATGCCAAAGTACAGAGCAAGTCTTACATTGCTCAGAAACTGGAAAGCTGTTGGTGTCCCGTAGCTTTCCTTAATATATATGAAAAGACGTATGATCTGCAAAACATGTCAACAAAATTCATATGCTTATTCCATGAATCACCAATCCAAAAGTTAGAATGAAATCAGCCTGGCAAGCAGACAGCACACCATTTGTAAGGCTAGCAATAAGAGTTAATGGGAAAAGAAATGAGAAAAAAGAAATGGAAACTAAAGAAAGAAAATACCAAACTAGATATATCCTCCTCAATTTCACCATCATTCTCCTCAGCAGATAAATGTAGGCCACGACTAGTTGCTTTCTTGATAAACTTTGAAGAATATAGAATCAATCCAAATCTCATTGGGAAGTTGTTCTCATACAAAGACAAAATCATGTCGACAGACTGCAAGTATACAAAACTCAATATATGAACAATTCAACAGGGCAGGACAGCGATGGGCACTGTTAATCATAGACATCAGAATTAAAACTTGCCTCAAGACCGCAACTAGTGGCTGGATCAAGAACATAAACAGCATGAAACAGGTTCTTGCGGATGTAACGTAGCTGTCCAGGGAAGACAGGCATCAAAATCTGCACAAAAAACAAAAAATTCAAGGAGATTTGAGTTTACAGAACCATCACTCTTAAAAGAAAAATGTTGAAAATAATATATCCACCTCATTTATATTGTTCCTCCACCGCTTATACATGGCATCCTCCTCTAAGTTATTAAGATAATGAACATGACTTGAACGAAAATCAACACGGATCATACTGGATTCAGGAGGAGACGCTGTCGAAAGAAGTTTCCTTATTGTGCTGTGAGGAACCTGCAAAAATTAGCACTATTAACTTTTTAATACAATTCGTGCTATTTTTTAAATTCACTTCATGAAATCACAGTCCAATTTGACATATTAACCTGAATTGCATGGAATGACATATATTTGCATCTACATATATGAATGTACATGCGTGCAAGTGTGTGAAGCAAATTAGATAGAACATGTTATTAAAGCAAAGACAAAATTATAATCAATGTTATTGCTAATAAGAGCACAACATGGTGGAAGTAAAATAGAGAAAAAGAGCTTCATTAACAGATGCAAATCTAAAACAATAAAGCAGAAACAATATATTGTTCCCTATACCATATTGTAGACTTTTAATTCATCTAGAGTTATAGAAAGAAGCAACTCCTCTCCCTCAAAGCCATGTTCTCTCATTACTGAAACAAAAAAGAATTGTAGGGCCTAGGAAGAGGTTGGCTGTTCTCTCAAAAGTTGAAGGGTAGCTTTCAAAAAGAAACTACTGCAAATTGATTAAGATGTGGAGAAAAGTTCCTTAATTATCTGGAGTATTTCTACAACTTTGCAATAAAGGGTCCTGTAGAATTCAACTGTTAGTAAATGCCAATCCATTTAGTTTTCAACTTAAATGGCTAATACAAAACCCTTTCCTTAGGACTTTGAAATTCACTTTACTTATGCTTTTGCAATAAGCACCAAAAAGCTAAGTTGGCGAATAATCCTCCCAAGTTCTCCAGCAACATATACACCCTTGGATTGTGTTATTTCCTGGCTATTTGGGAGCAATTACAAATGATGTTTCCAAAACACTATGGTTGTGAGAAGTTTGTTCAACAGATTGAGCCCAGTTTCACATAGGTAATGTCAGAAACTAGGAAGTAACCAGGTGTACTTCTTACAATTTTGTCACCTCTATGCCAGTGTACTTCTCATCCAGCCATGTAACTTCGCCTTTTTTTTTCTTCTTTCTTCTCCAACAAAAAATGCTCAAAAAGAAAATCAAATATTTCCTTCTCTTCCTCTCCAACAAAATGCTCAAAAAGTAAACCAATTATTTAACCATGCTTATCAAGTCATGCTAGTAATTTTGCTAGTCCAGAAGGGAAATTTTGGGGGGGAGAGGAAGGAATTAAGGGTGTTCATCACCTATAGTCCTTGCTATGCAAACAGAATAAAGCAAGAGAGAATTTAGCAACATTCACCTTCAATTTAGAAAATTGATCGGCCAATGATAATTCCTGCTGGACCATGTCTACCAACCTATAAAAGAATAAGAGGAAAGAAATTTTAAAAGTACAATAAACTCAGTCACAAAGAACTGAAATGCTTCACTGAAGAGATCCAAATTATATTAATGTCAGGTGACAGTATATATATACATATATAGTGGTATTTAGAAATGAAAAAAAGTGAAATGAAGACTGTCTGGTTGTTAAAAAGTCTAAAAAGAAATATCCCTTTGAATTACATGTGTATATTTGGCTGTAACAATAAGTCTCTTGTTTACATCGGCAGAATGCTTGGCCCGCAAAGTACAAAGATTGGGTACTCTTAAGATAACAAAGTCAACTCAATAAAGCTGTTTTAAATCACAAACATCTCTTCTTTTTTTACAATAGGTTGCAGAGCAGCAACCAACCTCGCCCTCCTTCCTCAAGGGGACATTTAGGATATTACACTCTAAAAGTACAAATGAAATTTGGTTTAATTCTAAAAACCAGACAGCACAGTTTGTCCAGTTATCTGAAATATTTAATTTAATGGCAGAGCCTATCAGCAAATGAAAAGTCTTAACCTAAAGCTGTGTTAACCTAGAAGTTCCCCAACTAAATAAATGCTGGAACGCACTAGTAACTAGCATTAGTTTGGAGCAATTATACATCTAATTTCAGATTCTCCATTTCCAAAAAACATAGGAATAAATAATCACATGAAAAGAAAAAAAAACATTGCACCACATCAAAAATAGCACATGTATGTCAAAGTAACAATTCCAAAATGGTTGTTACAATCTTACTATTCAACACGAATCTTATAATCTGTCTTGATCACATACGAAACAATGCAAATCATGGAGTGAATAGCTGACTTAAATAAATCATGCAATTCAGTCACAATTCAATTCGATTCATTGAATCATACAAGTCAACTCAAATAGAAAATAGAAGTAAAATGCATAATTTTAAAAGAGATAAGAATACAAATGCGATGTCTTAGAGGTCATGGATGGAAACAGCGTATAAACAATTTTCTGTGGTAAATCTTTCTATTTGAAACTTAAATAGGTTATTATTAATTCAAGTTTCACAAAGAAAGAGAAGAGTGCAAGAAAGCAAGAGTGCCAAAGACAACAAGAATGACAATGGTGATACTGACATAAATATTGAGAAAATTATTACTGTTTGTTAAAAGATTAATTATATACAAACAAATTTCTCATATAAATAAGTGCCGGTGACATTTTAATGGAAGGCCAATCATTTAAAATTTATGAGACATGCACTTTACCAATTATCAGTTGACACATCTGTTTGCAAGGAAATTTAGTATGAAGGGTTTGTAAATCATTTTCCTTATTAAAACGAGGACATTCAGTAATTTAACTAGCTAGAAGATGGCTTTTAGATATATCATAAGTTATTGAGTCATTAGAATGATCAAAGTACCAAAATAATATGTTGAATTTTGAGACTTTGGGTTCAATTACCGACTTAGAACTAGAAAATTAAAATGATTTGCAGCGCATTTGTTTAGTAAATGATCATTTATCCTTTATTTAGAAATATGTAGTATGTTATTTATATTTTATAATGTTGCTTTCATTTGTGACTGAATGGTGCAATTCTCAAACTCAAAAAGGGATGTTACAATTTTTGAACCCAAAAAGGGCTTTCTGATTCCCAATTCAAATCTCAATTTGACAACAATCTTCAGATAAGTAAACATGCACCCCAGACCAATGGTTAATGAAGACAAGCAGATGCCTGAAGCACAACCCTCCATTTTTTTCAACAATTAATGAAGCCAAAGTAAAATATGTAATATTCACCATAAATCAATATTAATATGCTCGTCGGAAACAGACAAACTACTTATGTCAATCCTCAAAAATTAACATGGAGAAGCCCAGTCCTTTAAGTTTGCAAGTTGCAGAAGTTTACAAGCATCGAAGCTAACAATAAACCATACAACTGCCAAAATTTTGCTTTGGATGGAATAAAGATATTGAATTCAAATGATTGTGTCAGGAAAGCTTTCAGAAAATAACTTCATGAACCATCACCCTAACTAGTTTGTGTATTAAAGCTTGATTGAGTTGAGCTAAATATGAGATTCAAGAACTCAAAACAGGTAGACAAAATCATCAGCAAGAGAGGGAAAAAGTTCACTGAGAGCAGAAGCATTACAGATAAAGGTCAATATCCTCAATATTGATTAAAGCACCATTCAGAGCCATTAAGGACTTGCCGGGAGGGATCATTCGCTGGTTTGCAGTTATCTCATCTTTAACAGAATCCTTGAGCTGTATGAGGCAACATTCGCGCAATTACATCAGAACAACCAGCATCACAAATTTCCTTTGTAAAGATATTAATTATGAATATTTATTTCAAAATTTGTCAAATCCAAACATCATATGACAAGTTACCTTCATGCGAGACAAAGAAGAAACTACACTAGGAAAATTTTGGTTGATTTCCTGCATTGATTGTAGAGGGTCAGAGGCATGAACTATTCTTTGTGCTGTTTGATGTCCTAGATCTGTTGAAAGGAAAAGAGATCAGAAAACTGCAGTTTCTCTAAGCAATCATGAAGAAAGGCTTAAATTATAGATACCCTTTAGTTCCCAAACATCAAGTGTATCAGATATTGTTGACGACAATAAATAGTCTCGGAAAGCCATAATCTCTGATGTAAGCTCAGGTTTACGTTCCTGCACGTGAAAAACATAGCAATCATGATCCCTACAGTGAGCGGATAGGTGTCTTGTACTTCAAAGTATAGTCTAAAATACAAAAGTTCCATGAGATTTTAAACATCTTTGGCTTCAACAATTAGCCTTTACAGCTCATGTTTACATCTTCCATCATACAGGAAAAATGATTCATGTTATAGCATTTTACAGCTCATGTTCAGATTTAAAGATGATAAACCACTCAACAATTTATATTTTAAAATAAGAAAGGATAATGAATTTAGAAATTTCCAAAAGAAAAAACAGAAGATGAGCATTATGGGAGGAGACAGAAACTAAACAGACACCAAAATAGGAAGCAACGGATCATGTGGTAATTTTGAGCAATAGGCCACACCAAACTATTGAAGAACAGAAGCCAGCGAAAGAATTTATCTAATTAACTCTTCCTTCTGGCCTCTTCCAAAGTGTTTACCGCTTTACTTTCTGGTCAGTAAGATTTTAACTTAAGCCTGTCCCTCCCTACATTGCACCTGATCTTCTACTTCTTTCTTTTCTTGTAAATTCTTGTTTATACTTCAAACAATATTTACAAATCAAGAACAGTATGAGATTTTAGCTACACTTAAAAGTTCAGAAGTTGTATGTGGTCTATAAACATTAGTGCTAATCATTGTTTCCCAATGAGGGAGTACAGTACAGAAACATATATGTAGGGCTTTCTTAATTAATTTAGTAAGCTTGGGGATATTATTACAGAGATCTCAGCACCCTTCTACTGATCTTGATGAGCAGAGTTTTTCAATTGAATGGGAGTTTCTATACACTTTCCAATTACTCACTTCCATTTTAATCAACCAGCAGGAATTGTGTCAGGACTCTATTTGCATTAAGCAGTTCCTAATCAATGGAAGACAGACCCAAACAGGTAGCACTAGAAAAATTAAAAATTTGTGCATGTGTGCGTGCAGGAGTGTGTGTGGACGCGTGAGCACACTGCATGTGTGAGGGAGGGAGAGAGATGAATGGTTGGCAGCACTCAAGGCGGTTTCTTGTCAAGCCAAAATGAAGACAACATGCAACGTACAACCCCATCAGATTTCATTATTATAATAAGACAAAGTGCAGGTACAAGCGTGAACACGCACAGAAAGAGAAATAGTCAAAGACTTGTCTAAAATAAGACAAATAAGTGAAAAGAAATAGAAGTACAGGGGCAAGTTTCAAGTATAACAAACCAGTATTTTGGAAAAAATGAACCCTCTAACTTCTTGGCTAAGATCTTCAGTCCGAGGATCCTCCAAAGTGACACCTGAAACTTACATCATCAGTCGAAAAGAGTGTGACAAAAAAGGTAGTTTGGCTCATTCAGAATAACACTGCTCTTATAGAATTTCATCTTGGCTTTAAATTATGTACATAGAATGATTATCATTCTAACCTTTCTTTATTGCACTATCATCCATGGCCTTATATTCCATATTCTTCAGAGCAAGTTCTACACCATAACCACCTAAATTTAAGGAGTCACTCGCCCCAACAGCAACACACCGCCCAACTTTTGATTCACAGCCAGAAGGTAAAACAGGTCTAACTACATATTTTACCTTCCCCTGAAAATTTTAGCCAACTCGTCAGCAAAAAAAAGTGAAAATAAATATTGAATATACATATCATACTCATAGTATGAGAGAAAAATAGTACCATAAATGTACACAAGTGAAACAGTAATCTCTCGAACAGCAAAACTATGGTTTGTTTTTTTCTCCAACTAAACTAAAATATTTTTCGTTCAGCTTTTAATAAAAGAAGACATTTATACTATTGTAGTTCTGGCAAACAGAGTATTTATGTCTGTAAGTGTGTTTCATATATTTTATTGTAGCTAATATACGAAATAAAGAATCCGTATCTTCTGGCCAATCTAAGAAAAAGGAGAATATATGGTTTGTTTTGGAGGGGTTTGATTTCATTAGATTTAACTGTTTGAAGTGAACGGCAAACACCCCTAGATTCCACAGCATAATAAGATCCTCTAAAACACCAAGTAACATACCTGTTTGGCAGCTTCCACCAAGGCGGAATGAAACTCCTTAAAGCAATCAGTTCCAAGAGCTCCATACAGAATAGTAACTGGACTTCCAGAAAGTGATTCAAAATGAACATGATCAAAATCAAATAGTTCGGGTTGCTGAAACGAGTCCTCTGCCCTGGCAACCATGAAAAAATATAACCAAGGTAAACCATGCAGTGTATTGGTGATACCAGATTTAGATGTACGTACCGATTTATCAACCAAGAAACAAGGAAACACTCACATTCCAGTAGGGCTATGAAGCCACAATAGCAAATCCGCAACATCATAGAACAATGCCGCACCAGTATCCACCCAACAGCATTTCCCACCAGGAATTTCAGGATTTCTTCCCACAAGCAAGGGATCTGACCTTTTCATTTCATTGGTATCATTTGTTTTGGCAAGGCCCCCACTAGCATTGTTTGAGAAACTATCATCCAAAAGCGGAAAAGAAGAAAGAGACTCCTCTGCTAGCTGTCTGTAAAGCACCAATCTTGGGGATGCAGATCTTAGAATAAGAGAAAAATCAAATAGTGAGGCCAATGTGTCACTTAAAAGAGCATGTCCATGTTTCATAATTTTTTTGAGGCAATCTTTAGCGGTATAAGAATCATTATCTTCCTTCTTTGAATGAAGCCAGCTATCAATGAACTCCCAATAAATGTCTTTCCTTTCCTTAGATAGTAATTCCCTGCGCCCAGAAGTGAAACAAAAGAAGAAAAAAGTTTCACAGATTCAAGAATAATGACTTAATGTATAAGAACTTGACAGGAAAAAAAAAAAAAAGAATACCATAAAAACTCATTCTTATATTAAGGAGAGAAACTTTCATTTTTCAGGAAGGAATGCTAATGTATATGGAACTGCTAAATGAGTAAGGCCAATGAATCGTGAATGGGCAGCCCAATTTGTCTAGGGGCATTCAACACCGATACTTACTAGTTAAAGAATCTAGATTTGTCAGGGAAATAGCTGAAAAGAACATGAGTTTCCACAAGAAATTGCCTCAACACAGAATTTTCACACAGATTCTTGAATTTAGCTCATTCAAGCACACAAACGACCAAACAGAGTTAGATAATAGGCACCTACACATTATCTTACAATTCTATCGCTTCTTGAAACCCACTCAACAATATATCAATGAGAAATCCTCCAGCCTACGAGAGGCTACAAATTAACATTTGGAAAGGACCTCGCCACAACATCCTGACTTCCAACAAGTTATTGGTGTTTCAAGACCACCATCCACTTCCTTTCTTAGAAGAGGCCTTGATGTCATTTCAAATTTCTCACTAAAAGAAAACAACAAGAAATGGTATTTAACCTAGAGACCATAGAAGGTCAATATAAATTCATCATCAAGTAATGAACTTCCCACACAAACTTAAGACACTGATAATATTCTCCACAAGACACTCCAACATAATTAAACGATTATTGGTTCTTTTATTCCCATTTTCTTCCAAGAAAGAACCCCTATGAAGAAGCATCCTCTTTCAGCCATCCCTGATCACACCATTCGCCCATATGTTCTACCTCTATCAATGACATTCTCGCATCATTAACCTGCTACGTATCTAGGACCGACTTCTGCCTACAGAAGCGGTTCCTTAGCGTGAAGCCTCAGTTATGCACTTCCAATCAAGAAAATTCAAGAAACCAATCAAGAAAACATGAAAACAACAAAGAAAAGAAAAGATATTTCGTACTAATAAAAGAAACACAAGATCAACAGATAAAAACCCACATAAAAAAAACATCCTCGAATACAAACAACGGCATCCTTGCATTTATGTATGTACGACGAACTTCTGCCTACAAAACCCCAATTATGCACTTCCATACAAACAAGAAAATTCAAGAAACTAATCAAAAAAACATGAAAAAAAAAGGTAATTTTTTACCAACAAAAGAAACACGTGATCAAAATACAAAAACCCACTTCAAAAAACCTCAAAGAAACATATGACCAACTTCTGCCTTGTTCCTTTAAACATGA
>Ga0307517_10004896_pt1 | contig 20407 bp, 21 predicted proteins | sample 23_EM_MG_FD_194515 | JGI IMG/M metagenome (GOLD analysis project Ga0307517, IMG submission 194515) | Populus trichocarpa ectomycorrhiza microbial communities from riparian zone in the Pacific Northwest, United States - 23_EM | ecosystem: Host-associated > Plants > Roots > Unclassified | place...
GCTAGTGATAATGGCCGAAATATTGTCACGGTGTATGGTGCAAGTAGCGTCGTCCTTGCGGGGGACACTGATGCAATAATACTTTACAGCATACTCTCGTTCACATCCCCAACCTACCTCAATTAGGCATCCTCTCCACCCCACATAGAAATCCTAATATCAACAGTGTAATCCGGCAGTCGCGCCCTCGTTTCGAGCTTTCGGTTCCCCAAGAAGACATCATTCTCAGAACGGCAGTCATAAAATGTCAGCAAGTTACGCCACGTCGACCAAATCCTATTGGTGTACTCTCAAACAGGAGGGCATCCCCCGACTGGGTCCTGGTGGGGAGCGAGCGCTCGGGGCGCGCCTCGAAGGATGCTGACTCCTGAGGGTAACCAGGGAGGGACAATGGACATCTGGGCCTAAGAGTAGCGTACACAACCTGTTTTTAAAAAAATTCATCCTCTCGGATTGTTTACGAATGAACTTTTTTTTTGTTTTGAGAAAGGTCGGCTTGCAGCCTGAGGATATATACCACTGAGTTTGTTCCTACCAATATTGCTTTCCCAATGATGAATCAACCGCTGACTCGGGCAAACATAGAATTTAGAAATAGGGTACATAGCAATTTATGTCTGCCACTCTTCTTTTGAATTCTCACTTGAATCAAGGAACTTATGGGAAAATTAAACAAAATTGGAAGCCTAAGCTAGCCTGTTATTTGAATGTTGCAACGTTAACTGACCTTACTAATATTGTTGCTTATATTACAAAAAATCGATACAACATATTAAGCCGACAGATGTCAAATCGACGATCCATTTGAGGGAATGTTGGAATCTGTAACATATTTTGTAGAAATACTATTCTATTGACCATTCGGAGTTTAAACATTTGGGGCATCCGCCATCGTGATGAGACCGAATCTGAATCTGTCCTTTGACAGTGTCATGCCATCCCATACTTGGATGGTTTGATCACCGGAGCCAGAGACGATGCGCTGCCATCGGGAGAGAATGCAACCGACGAGACCCAGTTTGCGGTCTAGTAACAGTGTCGCCGGTGAGTGCATCTCATACTCGGATGTTTCATCATGGGACCAGCCATCGGGAGAAAATGTAACCGACGAGCAACCGACGAGACCCAATGTGTGCCCTTTGAATGGTCCAGCAACGGTGTCGCCGGTGCATACTCGGATGGTTTGATCATCGGAAGATGCGCATGCCATCGGGAGAGAATGTAACGGACGGGACTGAAACTGTGTGCCCTTTGAATGGTCCAGGAACAGTGTCTCCGGTGCGTGCATCCCAAGGGTGGTTTTATCATTGGAACCAGAGACGATGTGTGTGCCGTCGGGAGATAATGCAACCGACGAGAGTGAAAATGGTCCAGAAACAGTGCTCGGTCGCGCAGTCCTCAGCGTGAGCAGAATATCATCCATCTCCTGCTCTTCGAGGCGCTCTGGGTCGACAGCTGCAGAAAGGATGCTCCTGTATGCATTATTGGTGGCGACATGGCTCCAAGCGCGCCTCTGGGTTGTTTACGACTTTGCACAGTATTGTGCGAGTTGGTATGCGAGTGTGGGGACTATGGTGCTCACGTCGTGGCATGACGCACCAAGTCGTTGACTCTTCGATAACCACTCGCACAAGCTATATAAATTGTCGTCTTCCCCACTCATCCAATATACCCTGGTGGTATTCAGTCAGCCCATGGATATCTTTGACGTCCCCGCTGTACACTTATGTCGCTTGACGGCCATGGAATGGTTGGGGTTATATCGAAGTAACAATGTCTAGCAGAAGATTGTAAGACCCATTTACGACTCGTCTTGCTTACCTCGCGTAGTTTTTTTTATCTTACTAAATTTGAAGGCTGATACCGTTCTATCGGGCCGTCAGATACACATATTGTACATCAATGGTCGAGTATTCACTTGCAGTTGACGAAACAATGACTCTATCCTACGATACCGCTGGATTACATCCCCTGGTCCTGATTCACTTCAACTGTTTGCATTATCTTGCTGTTGGCCGATGTGTGTCGATTTTGCTTTGCTTTGCCAAGCCCGCATCGCATTAAAAAAAATTCGAATGGTGTCACCTGAGTAGATGCCTGCAATCGATGAAATGAATGAGGCGGCGAGAACTGGGCTGAGAGGCGTCGTTCCTCTGGGATGCCTTTGTTGTCACAGAATGTGTGGAAGACTAAAAGACCTGAGCCGTACCACGGGTGTTTTGTTCCCAGGCCCCAGCAAGGGTCTGGACCGAGTCTAAGTTGGTGGGAACTACGTGGGTGTGAGGGGCTTCCACAACTGAAGTCGACTGTGCGCTAAAATATGTGGTCGTAAAGGTGATACTGTAGGAAGGCGAGAAGGGCGTGGAAGTGGGCGTCGTATAGGAGGTTGTAAAGAAAAGTGGGGGTTAATGTGAGCGCCAATTTTCCACTTGAGCGAAGAGTTCTTCTGCTCGTCTCTCAAATCTGGCGTTGATGGACAGACAACCAGTCGCTGGAACTCGGTTGGGATTGGAATAATCGGGAGAAGGAGATCCCTTGGGCCGTAGATTCCTCTCGATGGGTCATCTGCTGGAGTGCTTTTACTGGTGACGTAGCGTGTGAGGAGCAAAGATTTGGAGTCTTCACTGATAGTGTGGACGAGCTTGGAAACTTCGTTGGGTGCATTTCGGCTTCGGCACTTCCACCATCCTTCGACAACTCCTTGGGTTATCCCCGAAGACTTTATAGTGGCTTTCAGAACGGTTTTCCACCAGGATGGTTGTGATGAGGAAAAGGAACCCGATGGCTTCAGCCCAGCCAATTTCCTTTCCATCTGGGGAGGAGACGCCATGCACGCCATCTGCTGCCAATGACAATTCCGATACCCACTTCCGAGCTAGCATCTGAAAACGCCGAGATGTCGAGGACAATGTGGGGTGGTTGTGGTAATTTTCGCTTCCACCAGAAGAGATCGAGCGAGGTTGGGTATGCAGCATGAAAGGACGGTTATGGAAGATGGCCATGAACTTTTCCAGGCTGGTGAGGTAAGCTCTGCCGGCTGAGACCACTTGGCACGCATGTAGGAGCTTTCCTTAGAGTTTTTGGACTTCCCGTGTATGTTTCCCCAGCAGAAAATGATGTCAAGATATCGTTTTTTTCTTGTGAGCGGGAATCTGTACCCTGCGAATGGAACCTCACGGGTGAAGGGGACATCCTTTTCCCATGGAATGCCCAGCTCCTCAGAGATTTTCTGAAAAGTCGTTTGGCCATTGTTCGGCCTTTGAACCACAAACGACCTCCATCTTGCAACTGACCTCCGTTTTTGGCAATGTCTGCTGCCCGCCCTTCTCGGTGCTTGTTGTATTGTTCGATGTAGCGGGTTTTCGACCCATTTTGTGATTGGGCCGAGTCCTCGCACTCGCATGAGTTGTGCCCTGCATCCTTTTCGTCCAGGCGGACGACGAGTCCTGGCCACTGGGATGGTCAAGTGGAATGGTTCAGTATGTTTCTTTGACATCTCGTACTGCTGCCTGGGATGAGGGTGGGAGTTGCCAGATGAGCAGTGACACGACTGAGAATGTGCCCCAGGTGCATGGGAAAAGATTCGAGTTGATAGAACTGTTGATTGAGGAGATGTGGTTGCGAGGAACATGAGGAAAGGATATTCTGGATAAGCCGAAATTTGCCTGGATAATGCTGGGGGTGAGGATTGGAAGGTTCCAATAACGGCTTCGATCTAAGTTGCTGTGAATGGTCCAATATAGCGTTTGAACGGAGGATTTGTTTGGAGGGGTAAAGGTGGTTGTGATTGGTCTGACGCCCACTGTGAAGCCATGCTCGAGATGATCAGCAAGAAAAGGGCGGCGATCTGTGAGTCCGGCTTGCGCAAGCTGCCTTCTCCATGCTTCTGGCTTGTACGGGGTTTTCGCTCTAAACCTTCTCTGCTCGAGGGCAGTGCTGGGCTCCGTGATTGTCCTTTCCTCAGCCTGAGCATTCGTGGCAGAGTCGTGCGAGGTGCTGTTGCAGCCCGTTGAACGTTGCCAGTCGAAGCATAATATAACTCCTTTGGGGTTGACAAGACGGCCCCTCTGATGATGAAAACGGTAGAACAGTATGAAAGGAGTGAGGAAAAGAAAACTTATTAGTGATATGATTGAGGCGAAAAAGTGTAAAGCTTACCTTGCGGGTAGAACTCTGTTTCGTGATTCTGTGAGTTTTGTAGCAAAAGAGTCGAGCAAGAGTTTCGTTGATGATGCTAATGTCGAAAGCTTCTGCGACACTGGGATCTTTGAGCGCGCAGTGCCAGTCTCGTCGTACTTGTGCCTGATATGCAAGAATGATGACTTCGCCGCTTTCATTTGTAGCCGTTTGTGGTTTTCGAGGTTCATGAAAAAGGTGGCTAGGGCTTCCGTGTACTCGGACGGCCAGCCTGTTTCGTCCATGCAGTCCAAGAGATTAGTTTTGGCCCCGGTCATTTGCTTCCAGGTTAGCTGGTCATCCACGGTAACTTTGCTCGAGGCTTTGTATCAATTGTATGCTGCGCAGTGCGAAGCAACAACGTCGTTAATTTTTGAGAATGCAAAGGCTTCCTCTGCAACGACGTGATCGGACCGAGAAGATTCTTCCCGACCTTCTGCTGTGAAGTAGGAAAGTTCAATGTTATCGTTCTTGGAGTTTGTGCATGGCAAAACGGGAAGGGCGCATCTTTATCGTGGTGGACACGGATTTGCTCGACCTCAGTGGGTTGAGTTTCGGTCTCTTCTTGTTTCTCTCTTTTTCCTCATCCTGCTTTTTCTCTCCGCCTCTTCTTTCTCTCTCTGATAGCCTGCTCCGCCTCTTCTGCTTCCTGGTTCTCCTGCTGCTGTTGAGCCCATTGATCTTTCATTTCAGCTATGTCCGCATCCCATCCTGCCTTTAGAATCTCTATTGCTTGCTCGGCTGTTGTGTTTGGAGCGGCAGCTATTGCGGTGCGAGCCGCTGCAAAAATGTCGGAGGAGAAATCCAGTAGGTTGGGATCGATGTTTAATGTTAGGGGCATTGATTTGAGAGAAAAGGGGGGTATTGTGCAGACCTTTTGGGAGATGAGAGGATGCGAAGCGGGGAGATGAAGGAATACCTGCCTTCCATGTCTGGGTCAGAGACTCTGCATCATTTAGATTGCTAAACGCGACGAAAGACTGGTATTAGTGAACATGTTTAATCAGATACCGAACTAGTAATGTAAATGTCACATGTCACATAATTTCTCGCGGAAGATATCACGAGAAATTTAAATTGCCCCCATTTTTTTCAATACCACAGGCTCCTGGCGTTGCGTTTTGCCTACTAGTACAATGTGTTATACGCCGGAACCCTGTTACTACCTGAGTGGGCGCTAGATTTCAAGAATATCCTGGGTATAATTCGTCACACTATGTGCATCAGTAATGGAATCCACGGACAATCCACGGACCACATCGAGTTCCGTTTAACTTGAGTGCATTGGTATGAACATTATGTTGTGTCGAGTGGAGGTGTTGTTGCTTCGCAATAGCTTAATTACAATTTCATGAGGAATGGGGGAAATTAAAAAACCAAACAAGAAAAGTCCGTGAACTGAGAATCATCCGCCTGAGTCCTGCTGTGCAAGTTGGCAAAGGAGGTATGAGACGACACGAGAAGTGAACATACCTCCAAGTAAAATTAATCCTTGCCATTCAAAAAAGCGTCCAACTCGTCGTCCAACTCCTGTTGAGACTTCACTGGCCTTTCGCCTCCTTTCTGCCTTCTCTCTCTCCTCGGGCCTCTCTTTGTTCTATCACGACTGCCATCCGAACCTCCCCATTTATGGCTGTCCTCATATATGGGATGAATTCGATCCTCCAGAGATAATGAATCAGCACCGTTGACCAGTTCGCCGTTCCTCCTTCTTCTACCCCCTCTTTGCCTTCTTGGGAGAGGCAGAATCAACCTCGGGCCTTCTGAGACAACATCCAAGGAATCAGAGCCGAGGGGGTGATGTCGCAGCAAAGATGTGCGCTCAAGAAGTGTGCGACCGTCGTTTCCAATATAATCTGACCGCATTTTAGATGGTGGGGAAGGTGGCGGTCCGCTGGAAGACGGTGGAGTATTGGAGCGTGAACGATATCGAGTACGCTTTCTTCGCCGACTATCTCTATCGTCCGACTCCGGAGCCGCTTCGTCCTCGGCAAGGAAATCATCTAGTTCTTTATCCAATTCTTGCCTCCACCTCTCCTCGTCCACTTGCACATCTTGTCGTCTTCTCTTCGAAGGGAGGGCAGGGGGCAAATCCCGACCATCGAACAACTCCTTCCCAGCTTTCGATCCGTGCTTCCTATAAAATTGGCTCGCGCGCTTAGCCCCTTTCTTCTTGATGTCGTCCACCCTTGCCCAACGCATTCGAATCGGACCTTTGAGCCCCTGCCCCTGCCCAAGACTCTGGTTGATTCGCTCTTCTGGTGGCCATAGTGCGACAGGAAACGGTCTGGCGGACGTGTAATCTGCATCCACTGGGTCGTCTACAGTCATCGGTGCCACATCGTCTAAACTGGACTCGGCAATTCGACTGATGCTAGGGGCTACTGGCTTTGTGAGTTTGGTGAAAGCTTCTCCGGCATCTTTTTTGCTGGGAAAGATAAAAACACAGGTCTGATCGTCTACCCACTCGAGGCCCATTGGGTTTGTGTCAAAATGTGTTGCGTAGGCAAACAAACGCGCAGTTGGGAGATGCGAGATGGGTTCGCCGTTGAAAAGGATCGCGTTGTAGCGGTAAGGGGTATCTATCAACCTCATACAGACAGTACTCGTCACTGAGGGGTATATGAGCGTACCAGTAGAGTCAAGCTCATCGTTCTCTTCCATTTCGACTCCTCCATCTTCTTGATTTCTCTGGAATGGGTGACAGATAAATGAGCCGTCCCCGATGAGACGACAAAATATCCCATATTACGGTACCAAGCGCACCTTGGTAGTTCTGGAAGTAGCAGCGGTCGATTCAGAGAGCAAATACACTCTGCTATTGCCAATACGATTGGCAAGCGAAACAGTCCTGGTTGCTGCCGCCAGTTCCTCTTCGGTTGGTAGTTGCTTCTCATATGCAACAGTATCATCATAGGACAACATTGTGGATTCTATGTGAGGAACAATCTCGTCGGTATCCATTGCAGTGGGTGAATGAGAGACAACGAATGCAATGTAATTAATTATGTCATTCACAAAGATTACATAATCATGTGATCTTGAAAAGGCTTGGTCCTTCACTTGTTCGTATCTCATGTCAGACTCTGAAGAACCGATTGTAAGCAAGAACAAGTCTCATAGGAAAGACAAACGTGAGGACTTCTGAATTGTTAGATTTTGCTGGTTCTGAACTGATAATTAGCTTGGGACACGGATGATATTGACCAGTAAGTTCCTACAGTTCGCAATTTGTCCTACCTCACAAGTTTTCAGTGTAACACTTACTACTTCCATCCTGACACAAAAAAAAATAACCTTCTACAGTGGAAGATTGATCCATTCCTTCCTACGGATAATAAAGCAGGGGCATTTACTGAAGAATCGTCTTTCGCCACCCTCTTTCCGAAGTACCGTGAAAAATATCTACGCGAAGTATGGAGTGCGGTAACGAGGGCTCTCGACGCACATGTATAATCTTTTTTTTACATGCTCGTTGCCCACACATCTCATCAAAATATCATAGGGGATTGCCTGTACCCTTGACCTTGTTCATGGCTCCATGTCGGTTAGAACCACGCGTAAAACATTTGATCCATATATCATCCTCAAAGCCAGGGACATGATCAAGCTTTTGGCACGTGGAGTTGCGGTCAGCCAAGCAGTCAAAATTCTTCAAGACGACATGGCTTGTGATATTATCAAGATTGGCAGTTTGGTTCGCAACAAGGAGAGATTTGTGAAAAGGCGGCAGAGGATTATTGGACCAGACGGAAGCACGTTGAAGGTGAGTTGAATGTATATGTGTGCACCGAATTGATATAACTATTCCAATAGGCGATTGAACTTCTGACAAATACCTATGTCCTTGTCCAAGGGAATACAGTTAGTGTGATGGGTCCCTACAAATCTCTAAAGGAAGTACGCCGAATAATTTTAGATTGTATGAAGAACATCCATCCCATTTACCGAATAAAGGTGTGCCTTCAGCATGATAAATCCCCCATTATTTACACTAGACTTAGGAGCTGATGATCCGTCGTGAACTGGCCAAAGATCCTAAACTTGCCAACGAACCATGGGACCGTTTCCTTCCACAATTCCGCAAACGGCATCTTAAAACCTCGGAAAAGACGACCAAGAAGAACGAACGAATCGACGCACGCGTCGAAGCCAGAAATCAAGCCGGCATACCCACCACCAAGGAGGAGCTCCAAAGAAAGGAGGCTGGGGCTGATGGAAAAGAAAAGAAGCAGAAAAAGAATATCTACACTCCTTTCCCTCCAGCTCAGCAGCCTCGGAAGGTAGATCTCCAGTTGGAGACTGGGGAGTATTTCTTGAAGACAACCGAAAAAGAGAAAAGGGAGGAGCAAAAGAAAAGAAAGAAGGTTCGTTTCCGTCACGGTTCTTTGTATTCTGCCAGATTCCTTACTTTACGACGTTTTCAGCAAACAGAAGCAACAGAGAAGCGGCGCCAAGAAAGGGCAGAAGTCTTTGTCGCACCCAAAGAGGAAGCCGCACCTACTGTCGAAGAAAAACGGAAGAAAAAGAGGGCAGCGGAGACCAGTGAAGGGGTCGACGAAGGAGAGAAACCAAAGAAGAAGAAACGGAAGAAAGAGAAGGCACAAGGAGATGACCAGAATTAATTCTATTATTCCATTTTCTCGCGTACACCTATTTTTAATTGACCCAACAGCACTTTTTATGCTGCCTCTTCCACCATTTCTATCCATTTCTGTTGCATTCCAGCAATCTCCAGGAATATAGTGTATTTAGCCCATAGCATCCTCCTTTCCTTCTCGCTCACATCTGGACGAACGATGGTCCCATAAGGTGTCATTTCGGCCTACATTCAAGTTGGTCAGGAAAACACCACTCAACCGAGACTCAAATATACCTACCATAATACCCCACAGTTTTTCTGCCTGCTCTTCCCTTCCAATAATTTTACCATCCACCGTTGCCATCTTTACAATATGAGCTAGCCTTCCCAACATAGCAGCTCCCAAGACGACTGGCACACTTGGATCCTCCGGAAGGACAACATCTATATCACACACATCTGCGAATGTACGCATGAGATCCTTATTCGTCACCTGGCCGCCTGACATGAAGATGGAGGTAATATTGTGACCTGCGCCGTTGAGTCTGTCAAGGATATGTCTGGTTTGAAGAGCAATCGATAAAAGAGTGGCATGGTACTTGAGGGCGAGATCTGTCAACGAGGCTGACTAGATGGACCTGTCAGCAATCCCAGTCATTGGAATTCAAAAAAGTTATGTTACCAATTCGAGTCCTATTATGGCCCCACGCATCCTAGAATCCGCAATCGGTGACCGATTCCCTACAAGGCGGATGCTTAACTTTAGGAGATGTCAAAAATGGCCCACTTACCGTGGAAGTCAGGGTATACATGCAGGTCTTTCGTTAATTCTGTCAAACTCTCGGCCCTTCTTTCAATTTTGAGGTTCTCAAGAATTTCGTGCAGGACTGTAGGAGGTGTAATGTCCCTTGAAAATTCAAACACAATATAAACATACCAAGAAATTTGGTCTTCCCTTCTGCAATGCTCCTTGAATTCAGTGCGTCGTATGCAGGATGCGTCGTAATTATGAAATCAATCAACTGGTTTCCAAGAAATCAAGCATTGACAATAAAGGGTATCTGAGTGCCCTACCTGACCGGTAGACGACTGCCCACCTTCATTCATCCACCACCCCCCGATTATAGGATCCTTATATGGTCCCCAAACTCCTCTGACGGACATACCCTTCTTACTCTGGACAATATGGCAAGTGCTAGTACCCGCAATTACAGCCAGCCTTTTCTCCAAGTCGTTAATAGTCGGTATATCATCCGAGGGTTGACCATCCTCCTCCTTGCACCGCGCAGCGACTGTACCAAGCCAACCCGCATACCTAGAATGATAGACTCATTAGTCGAATTATTCTTCAACACACAAGATCATCACACACGCATCGATGATCGCACTTCCAACTGGGGTACCCTTTACCAATCCCATCTCCTCAGCAGCTTTTTGAGTCAGCCCTTCTCCCACAGGCATTCCCGCATACAACACCTCTTCTGCTCTTCGAGCGCCAATTGGTGCGAAATCTCTGTCCACTAGCTCTCCAAGCCCAATCTTATGAAAGAACTCTTTCTGCCACCCATAATTTGGCAGATACGAACACTTGCAGGTAAGTGAACATGTTGATCGAGATGCATCTTGTGTAGCTTTGTATGTGAGAAAGTCGGGAAGGTCAAAGAATTGACACATGGAAAAACGTTCGGGTGGCATATTATTTTTAAGCCAGAGGATCTTTGGAATCTCCATCTCCAGCTATTAGAACAAGTTAGACTTAGATAAGATCATAAGAGCGGTACCTACACTCATTTTGCCACCAACATAATCCAGAACCACACTACCCGTAGCATTGATCACCTCTGCCTCCTTTTCCGCCCTGTGATCAGCCCAAAGCACCACATTTCTTTCACCAATCGTTCCTATATCCTGTCCAGAAGTAACCAAAATGGGTTTGCCATTGAAATCTGTCACGGCCAAGCTGCAGGTCGCGTCGAATCCAACCCCTTTTACTTCCTCTTTCTCGATGGCAGTTCGGGATAGACATTCCCTGATTGCAGAGCATATGCAAGACCAGATGTTGTCAGTTGATTGTTCAAAGATACGGTGATCGCTGGGACTCCTCCAAGTTTCGATCCTTTGCTCATTGGATGCAACCCTACGACCGTTACTAGTGAAGAGGGATACACGGACGGAACCTGTGCCCACATCAACACCAATGTAATAGATTTCCTTTGTCGTGGACATTACAAGTCGAGAGATTAAATCAAGTGGCGGCGGTCGGTCCGGATGCTCAAATAATCATGGCTTCGCAGATGTATAATTTTATGTGGTTGTGCGATGGAATACATAGAGCCTAGCAGACATAATGCAGAGGGAAAAGTGATCAGCAACGTCTAATCCGCCGCGGCCCCTGTCGCTCGTGCTAGCAGGCAGAGATGAGTATTAAAGGATGAACCAAGCTTTCAAAACACCCACTATAGATGAGCTGAGCAGAATGATGCACAATCCTCTTTATTTGCTTTTCCTTCTCCAGATGGCGAATGGCGATACGAGCCAAACTACCGTTGATCTTGAGACGCTCGATGAGGATGCTCTGGCTGATGAATTTGAAGGTGGGGACTTCCTTCAAGATACGGTCATAGGTGGGTTTGTCGAGGCTGACAGCGTGTACTGCCTTGTCCTTAACCTTTCCCTTCGACCACTTCTTCTTTTTGGCGGCCTTTCCACCACTAGATGTGGGCGCTACTTTTGCTTTGGCCTAATAATACAAATTCAGTACAGATCATCTCGGGTTAACAAGGTGCATCCAGCTCAAGAAGTAATCCAAGTCCATCAACTCCAGCTCGTCTTGTAATGGTACCATTTTGGAGCTCTCCTTGTGACTTTCGGCAAAAATACGACTCACCATTCTCACTCTGAACGTTGATGATGAGGAGAGTACCAACGTTCCCGACTGGTTTGCCTTGTTTGTCTTCATTTACGTAATATACCCGGTAATAGTATTAGACACGTTGAACTGCTGTCTCTAGTCAATGATTCCCTGGGCTCTGGTTTTGAGTTTGCCACTGGCAGCAACGGCGGTCAAACCGGTGGCAAAGACATTTGGTGTCTCGCCTGACCTACTTCCGAAATACGCGCCTTCAGGGTCTGGTACATGGAGGTGCCTTGACGGGTCGAAGGAAATTCCATGGGATTTTGTAAATGACGACTCCTGCGATTGTCCAGACGGCAGCGATGAACCTGGTTGATTATATCCTCTTACCAAACAGGACCTTACTGACTCTTTGTTCACAGGCACTGGTGCTTGTCCAAACACACAGTTCTACTGTCGGAATGAAGGCCACATTGGTACATTTATCCCAAGTTCGCGAGTGAATGATGGGTTGTGCGGTATGCCCTCTTTGTGGTAATAATACTTGGTTGCTCTTGACATGATTTAAAGAGTCCGAATGCTGTGATGGTTCAGATGAACCTTCGGGTGTTTGTCCCAATGCTTGCCACGAAGTTGGGGAGGCATTTCGGAAGAAACGAGATGCGGAGTTGAAGATACAGAGGACTGTAAGGCGGAAAGTCAGTCTATACTTTTGAAACTCATCCAATTATCAGGGAGCCAAAATTCGATCTTCATACATCGTTTTTGCTCATAAGGAGAAGAAACGTCTTGAAGCAGACGTAGCGAGGCTGGCAAATGAAATTGTCGAGAAGGAGGAAGAGGTTAAGCGGCTGGAAGGTAAAGTGGTTTCTCCCTGTCATCAAGTCAGTATACCCACCTTTGGGTGTAGATATAGCCGATCGTGCAGAGTCCCTATCACAAGCGACCCTTGAGGAGAAGAAACAATCCCGTACGTTTTCAAAAATTGAACCCTCGCTCTGGAGGCTAATTCCGTGTTCTGCAGCGCTGTTCAAGTCTCTCATTAACCACCACAACGCTCTCAAGTCCCTTCAGCGTGAATACCGAAAACTCCTTACTCGAGACAATGACCTTAGTCTTGTTCTCTCTACTCTTCGGACGGGCTATAATCCCAACTATCAAGACATGGCTGTTCTGGAAGCGGTACGAGGATGGGAAGCAATAGCTGGGTTACCCCACATCAACGACGTTGGCAAGGACAGCCCGCCCGAGGGAGAAACTGTGACAACAGAGCCGGCTCAGGTAGAAGAAGAGGCGCTGGGGGAAGGAGAGTGGAAAAAGTCGCAACTTGATACGGACTTGGATAACCTCATAAATTCTGATCATGTTTCCCTGCTTTTCGCCCATGATGAACACGTCAATGAGCCTATCGAGACTTCCATGTGTAAGTTTCCGTTTCTTCTGTGTAGCGAATCTCATCACCAAATTTATGCGATAGTGCTTGAAATATCCAACTACCTTCCCGATTCGCTTGTCCCTGGTTACGAGCAATTCAGAGATACTGTGGTCTCCTGGCTGTCGAAGCTGGGTATTGTTCGATCCCTTTCGAATTTATCCACTTCAGAATCCTCTCGCGCTCGGCAGGCATTCCATGACGCTGAACGAGAGTTCAATGACATGAAGAATGAAAAAGAACAAAAAGAGGAGGGTGTGAAGAAAATTTTCAGTGTTGACGGCTTTGGGAAACAGGGAGAGTGGAAGAAACTTGACGGAACTTGTTTGGAGACGGAGTCGGGGGAGTGAGTAGTCCCTCATCTTTATCCTTTTTTTTTTCGAATTCTGACGATCTCTATACTATAGCTATATTTACGAAGTTTGCTTGTTCCAAGAAGTTAAACAAAAGCCAATTCGGGGGGGAGGTCAAGAATTCAGTCTTGGGTAAGCACCTCTACTTCAATTCGTTGTGGTCCCCCCTCATCTAATTTCCTTATTCCCAGGCGATTCGAATCGTGGAACCCTGCCCCCGAGGTGCAACCAGGAACACCGGAATATTATAAGAAGCAAGTCTACAAGCAAGGAGCGAGATGTTGGAATGGGCCTGAGCGAAACACAGTTGTGCGTCCTTTTCAATAAGACTTCAAGTAACTTGTGATGAAACACTCCCCCTTTTTTAGGTGCTCCTTGAGTGCGGTACAGAAAATCGTGTACAGACCGTTCAAGAACTCGAAAAGTGTGAATACCAGATTACTGGCACTTCACCTGCCTTGTGTCTTCCACTGCAAGGCGACAAGTCGGCAAAGGAAAAAAATCATAGGGAAGAGTTGTGAAATTGTGATGGAATCGTGAACGACATGTGAAACACATTAACACTAGATCGAGATTTTAGTTACAGAGTCAAGGATCTTGCATTGTACCCTGAGAGGGAATGGATATTCGATGAGTAAAATCGTGATACCATTCGCTGACTAAGCGAGTTTTGCTGGTGATCGTAGTCAAGTTTAAACGACACCAAGTCCTGATATCATTATCACCATGGCTGGCCAATTATCCAGCCGGCAACAACTAGATTTGTAGGCTCCGTTGAGGTCGATTCAATGTGCTGTCCTTAACTGATATTGTGGAACATCAGGCATAAATCGATGCTCGATTACCTTTACAATGCCGGTTTCATGAAGACGTTCAATGAGTTACGCATGGAAGCGCCTGAAATGGTGTGTATGATATATCTTTCGAATTTTGAGAAATGATAATGCTATGTACGCTTTCAACAGGCCGACTTCACGCCCGATCCTTCGTCACCAGCGAGCGGGTTATTGGTGAAGAAGTGGACAAGCATTATTCGGATGCAACGGAAGGTGGGTGGAGCGATGTTCCTGTGGTCAGCGAGGCAATAATAATTCGTCACGAGTTAGGTTATGGATCTCGAAGCCAGATTGGTGCAAGCACACGAGGAATTGGCAAACGCGGGACCAGCAAACGAAGGTTCAAAGCGTCTGAATAAGGAATGGATACCGTCATCGTCCCCGAAACTCGCATTAACGGGTCACCGAGACAAGATTAATGCCATCAGCTTTCATCCGCAATATTCGGTACTGGCATCTGCCTCAGTAGATGCTACCGTAAAAATTTGGGATTGGGAAACGGGAGAATGTGAGCGCACGCTGAAGAGTCATACCAAGGCCGTATCGGATTGTCAGTTTGATTCAACAGGAAAAGTACTAGGTCAATATCTGAGTTTTTTTCTTATTACCGTTTTGCTGATACTTGAATATCCAATCGCAGCAACTTGTTCGGACGATCTCTTCATCAAACTATGGAATGTGCCAGACGATTATAAAAATTTTGCTACATTACGAGGACATGAACATACTATTTCAAGTGTCGCTTTCCTTCCAGGAGATAATCAACTTATTTCAGCAAGCAGGGATAATACTGTGCGAGTCTGGGATGTGCAAACAAGGTATGCCGAACGACGTCTACATTTTCCTACCCTTACAGTAATTTTAAAGTCACTGCGTAAAAGTCCTGAAACCTCACACAGAATGGATTCGCTCAGCAATACCCAGCGCTGATGGCCGGCTAATATTGACTTGTTCAGACGATCATGTGGGTCCTCCTCTTCTTCTATCACGGAACCAGCATCATGATTAGTTTTCTAGACCGCTCGAGTCACAGATCTCGAAAGTGCAACTCTGAAAACCGAGTTGAGGGGCCACGACAACCGCTTAGAATGCGCCGTGTTTGTTCCCCATGCATCCATTCCAGCCGTTAGAGAGCTGGTCGCTGTGGTAATCTTATACATCGCAGATGTAACGAATTTCTCATTCTCGCAACGTAGCCAACAACGACTCAGTCGGCGAAGGTAGACGCTCTTGGGATCTCTTTTGTCCTGACGGGTTCAAGAGACAAAACAATCAAGTTATGGGATGCCCTCCGAGGGCAATGCCTATGGACATTCGTAAGTACCCTCACTCATGCGTTAAGTATAATGCTAACACAGTATGCCGCAGGTCGGACACGATGGATGGGTGCAAGAGCTCTCTTTCCACCCTTGCGGTAAATTTCTACTGTCGGCGGCTGATGACCACACATTACGTGTGTGGGACCTGAAAACAGGTCGGTGCTTGAAAAAGAGTTAGTATTTTGGATCTCTCCGTGTTACCTTTTTCTGTCTAACGTCTGGCACTAGTCGAAGCACATTCCCCTTTCGTTCAATGTGTTGCCTGGGCTTCCTCACCACCATCTGAGGTTGAAGGCGAGTCGGACCGTATCCTCAACGTAGTTGCAACAGGTGGGACAGATAAGGTGTGAAACAAATGTTGCGATTTCAAGTGTCATGCCCAACGTTTCTTCTTTCACCAGCTGATCAAAATCTGGAGACCATAGGGGAATTATCAGGCGCAATCTACTCAAACCATACTCGTTCTCGTCGCCCTTGGATACCAACACAGAGATTCCCGTTATCATTCCTATCACATTACCTTATTGCATAGATTTATCCGGAATCATGTTGGTGAAACTTTTGAAGGCCGTAATCCCTTGTGTTTCTTCAGATTCGGTCTTCTCAATCGAATTTCTTTTTATTGTCCTTTCAGACATAACTATTTTTTTTGAGTAATACAGTACTCCAGGCCGATTATACCATGGCAGTAGGTATAAAATTCCCTCTAGCCTTCTCACACTTGAGCTTGGTTTCCAGTTTCTTTTGTACTTTTTTTTTTCGGAAACGGTATTTCACTAGCCTAGATGTCAACATAGTGCACCAGGAAGTTGGATCGCAAAATGGTTGGTCAATCCCAAGAGCCCTCCCTTCTTATAAGAGGCCTTCCGTTAATGCATTACACCGACCGTGCCAGACGATCCAGATATAAATACTTGACAAATACACACTCATGATCATGAGGCCTTTTCGAAGTGCGACGAGTTCAGTGTCCAAGATGTGGGACTCGGGGCAACAGCTTCATTGATCTCACAACTGATTGGCATTTTTGGCTCTATCAATTGAAAAGAATGAAAAGTTTGACCCAAATCCTTTGGCTCAGCGACGGCGGGACTCTACCATAGATTTAATCTTGAATCTCATCCTGCGGACTAATTTGGTCACGGAAGTGGGGGCCATCAGATCGTCATACTTCGGCGTCGCAGTCGTCGCAGAGGCTCAGAAGAGTTCTGAACTCATATGTCGATCAGAGCAGACCGATATGGCAAGTGTTTCTTATTTTGTGCATACTCTTGAGGCACCCTTTATTGAGAAGTCGAAACAACCGAACATAGATCCTACAGATAGATAACAGCCTTTATGTAATTGCCAATGAATGCAGAGGAAACCAGATCAAAAGGACCAGCCACCCGAAATCGGGCTTTCAGAACTTCGGTACTCCGATGTCCGTAGGGCCCAGTCACCGCTCGGAACATTATGCCTCAGATCTGCAGGGGCTGAAGCATATTTCGCCAGATTTGAAGAACAAGCGTGGTCAGGGGAACAATCTCTTGAGGAATGAGTTTTTTTAATCATCGCTGGTGCGCATTTACAGAAGACCAAGACCCAAGACCCCCAGTGCGTCCCTGCGTGTCAATGGCGTCACCTCGCACAGGAAAAGCATTTGCCCAAGCCAGCAACCCAAACCTTGGCGAATTTGTATTCTCTGATCTGCTCTTCGATTGATCAAAACCAGGTTGGCGATTGATAATCCATCTCCGGTGTTGACTGGTTGAATAGTGAGGAGGGATATGGGAATTGAATATTGAGACCTAGTTGCATTGCAAGTATTGCACCTGCGCAAAGGAATTGGTTGCAGTGGGAAGTTGCGGGCTTTTCAAGGTCCGCAGCACAAACATTATTGTCCTTGTCCACTCCCACAATCAATTGATGATTGTTGATCACTGCAGAAGCCCATGTAGCTATCATCGATATATCTGTGGGCTATGTTTTGGCCTTCTGTTCCCTTTACCGAACTGATACATTTTGTCTTGGGTTTCAGCAGGAATTTTCCAAAAATCTGTATACTCCTGCACCGTCCCTGCACACGCACGGAATGAGAAGCCAACCCCCTGATGGTTTTCCTGGCTTTCTCATCATCCATTCATCTGGTCAGTACCCATTGGTAGGTTAGAATTTGAGACTCATAATCTGCTTTCAGTCGGCCTGGGTTAAGAAAATAGGTGGAGGGGATCAACCTGTTCATTGGAGCCGACAGGTGAGCCACACATGTCCTTCCACCTTCAACTACTCATAATAACAATTTAGTAATTGGAGTCGCGGAGTTCAAAACGGCATGAAGTCGGTGGTAGCGACGATCAGCTGGTTGCTGATACCCTGCTGATCCAGCGGGGTTCAGTAAAGTACCTGATGAGAAGAATTCACACGATTGGCTTTCACTCTTACCCTTCTCATGTTAATTCTCAATGTCCATTACACGGGTTGACGACCGCTCCTCCACTATCACATACGCGGGTGGGTGGGGAAGGGGAGGCGCTACGATCGACTACAACGGTTCAGTGACCTATGCAACTGTTGGAGGGCAAACGGCAACTTTGAGTTTTCGAGGTGTGTCATTTTGAGGTTAAATAGTTGTTGCTTATCCTCATCCATCCTGCAGGCACCGGTGTTTCAGTTTACGGTCATATAATGGCACAGTCGCCGGGAATTCCCCCACCTGTTTCAACATATTCCATTGATGGAGGCGCTCCGACAACCTATAACGAGGTCCAAGATGGAACCGAGCACCCTAACCAACAATTTTACCAATCCCCGGTTCTTCCGAATGGACAACATACGATCGTTTTGACTTATGTTTACAGCAATCACGCCGCCTTGTTCCTCGACTATTTTCAAATTGTGGTAGGCAGCGACCCACCGCCACAGCCACCGCCCTCGCCGACACCAACGCCTAATACACCAACTACACCAACTACGACGACAGTAGTGACATCCGTTTCACCGGGGCCCACCTCTACCACCACTGGCAGTATCTCTGCCCTCACTAGCATAATAAATTCAAGCAACAATCCCAGAAATATGACCACCACCACAAGTATGGTCAATGGAAAAATAGTTACTGTTACCGTTATCCCCTCAGGACCAACGTCAGGATTAAACTCACTAAGCACGCCACCCTCCTCTACGATGGCATCCAATGGAAATTCTACGAGTTCCAGTTTGAAAATCAGCACCGGAATCATCATCGGATCATGCATTGGAGGAGTTTTTGCCATTATATTATCAGCACTCCTTGTCTATTGCTGTCTTCGTAGGCGACGGCGGACTGAGTATGATTGGCGGAATGTTTCTGGATGTGTGTTTTTTTTAATATTGATCCGTTCCACTCATAACTGATGATCATGCCATCAGTTTCGAACCAGCCCTACTCATCTGAATGGCAGCAACAAGCAGGACGATTACAAGGGAAGATCTCCCGAAGTCATACAACAACATCAACAGCCACAGATGTCGACCAGTCAACGTATGCCGGTCGTCCTCCGTCGTATTCGCAAGAACCTCCATTGTATCACCCAACCTCGTCTTCCACCCAAAGCCCACCACCTTCGAAGCTTGCAGGGCTTTTTTAACTTTTTGGGATATTCCGTCTTTTTTTGTAGATATCTTTTACTGGATTCTGTCACTCTTTTGCGTCCCCCTGGTTGTTGGGTCCTTTCAGCACCTCTCTGTTTCTTTCATCTGTGTAATGCGCCAGAATTGTTACCATTCTTTTATACCAACTTTGAGTCCGTAGTCGTCAATATATCTGAAGCCTCGGCATCCTGTCTTTTTAATCATCACAATCACAATGAATTATTTTATTTTGACTACTTTTCATGGTCAAACCGGTGCGGAATAATTTGAAACCGGAGCGGACGCATTGGTAAAGTTTGATGGCTAGGTGCACGCTCCTCCCAATATCAGTTAATGGTCTCGACGATCCCTCTTTCTTGGTGCCCAATGCCATGGTTACCCATGGTTACCCATGAACCAAAGTTCGTCATCGATTCATCGGTTATTCCGATTTACTGACTTCCCCCTTGCAGCGTCATCCCTGCTCTTGACATAGCCCTGGCGCTACATAGAGATCAACAGCCCGAGGTTATGAAAGAACGTGGTGAAGCCTAGCGCTACGAACTGAGGTTGATTGCTGGACGGAAATTTGATTAGCACTCGTCATTTAGTAAATAAAAAAAAACTAGAAGATACCTTGTTGTCATCGGCGCAGAAGGGCACGAGCACGCCACAAAAAAAGTGGATGTCGGCCCAGAGAGCCTTTACGCGACATCATTCGGAAAGAAATTCAGATCTGGAACGGTACGTTTCACGCATCGACTACCAGAAAGGTGCAAAACTCCACTAGTAAGAAGATTCTTAGAAAACCTAACAGCAACAGTCTGGATTTGGAAAATGCTCACATCATTGATCACTTCCTACGAAAACACCTAAAAATCATGTACACCAACGAGCCACAAAATTTCACGGCTGTTTTTTTTTTTTCAACGTCGCTCAATGGAAGCAGAACATGAGGAGACGTACCTGCAAGCAATACCATGGAATATAACAAAAAAGTGATGTAATAGCCGACGGCAGGGTCTGCATTGGCAGCATGCATGAATGGCCCCGTTATTAAAGCGGCTAGTAGACTATTCGTAAGGAGCCAGGCAAGGAGGATACTGCAGGTTCGGTGTCAACGCTTGGAAGCCCACGTAAAAAAAAATAGTGACGAACGTTGTCCTGAAATTCTTGTGGTAATCGGCCTCTTGTTGGCCAGCATCTACCTCATTCACCTCATTCTTGGGCTTCTTTGTTCGAAGGACCTGAAGCGCATCTTCAT
>Ga0307517_10004897_pt1 | contig 20403 bp, 10 predicted proteins | sample 23_EM_MG_FD_194515 | JGI IMG/M metagenome (GOLD analysis project Ga0307517, IMG submission 194515) | Populus trichocarpa ectomycorrhiza microbial communities from riparian zone in the Pacific Northwest, United States - 23_EM | ecosystem: Host-associated > Plants > Roots > Unclassified | place...
ACAAAATTAAAGGAGAATGATGAAGTTGGAAAATATAAAAAATGCTTGGTAGCTAAATGTTACCAACAAGAGTACAATGTCAATTATAAAAAAGTTTTCATATGATTGCAAGACATGATATAATTAAATTGATTATTGTTTTGGTAGCTTAAAATTCATGGCTTATCTTAGATGCAAAATTAATATTTTTACATGAAGACCCGGGTTAAAGTAGGAATTATTTGATATTAAATATTAAAGTACTATTATCCTTGATAAAAAAAAATAATTTGTGTTAGACTAGTTAATTAAAATTCTTATTAGATTATGGAATCTCCTATAAATATAGGACACGATATATTTAAAATTTTTAAAAAGTGTTGATAAGAACTTAGGAAATTAAATACTTGCACGCCTTTTCAAACAATTCAACCAGCACTAGGAAGCCTTGCCCACTCTATCAAAGTCATTTCTCTATAAATTCAAGAAATCTTTACCAAGATGAATCAAAGAAAGAAAACGTGCAGTAGTAGACGTCATGGCTTTAGGCAGTAGCCTGTATCCAATTGGTTCAACTCTAAACAGTTTTTCATTGCCTCTGGTTTATTGAATATTGAACTCTTCATTACGAATGGATAGCCTAATTCAATAAGATAACAGCACTTTCCCTCTGCTTACTTTGTTCAAATGAACAAATCTGAGTTCTGAACAGAAGAGAAACCGAGTTGTTCAAAATGATACGTTTGCTTGAGAAGTGGCAGAAACTATTGAATTCATCGGGTATGTTCCTGTTTTTCAAGTTCTAATTGAGGTGATCGGTGGAAGTCTTACTTTTACTGTTTGTTTTTCAAGGTGGTTGTGTGTTTATGTGTTTTGCCTCTGTGTTTGTACTTGAAGGTAATTCAGTGAGGGAAGCCTCTTTTGACTGCTGGTTCCATATCCATTTTTACAGACCTGAAGGCATTAAACAGACTTATGCCAGTTTTATTATAACCAGTCTTTTATTAAACTTGAGTTGCTCAGATTTGTTAGATTTAATTTGTTTTTTTGGCTTATATTTTTTAGACTTAAAAAAAAATCTGGAATAAGGTGGGTCTGACAATTATGTCAGACCCAAAAACATGAGTTTGGTACTCAACTGAACCCAATATAAATTAGGTCTGGCAATGTACCAGATTCAATATACTTGGATTCAATTGACAACTGAACCCAAGATGACATGATACCAGACCCAAAACATTTGATATCAATAATCAGCTAAACCCAATGTAACTTGGATCTAGTGATATGCCGGACCCAATAAATTTGGGTTCAGCCGTCAACTGAACCTAAGAAAACATGGACCTGACGAGATGTCAAACCCAATATACTTGAATTCAGTTGTTAGCTAAACCCAAGAAAATATATCAAATCCTAGACAATCATCTAAATTAAAAGTGTTATGGGTTGGATAAAACATCATACTTTTTTATCTAGATTTAATTACATATCAGGTCTTGAGTATTCAGGACATCCAGTAAGGGGTTCAGAACCTTTTCTGCATATGTTTTAGAGCATTAACTATCCAATAAACAAATATCTTTATTCTTGAAATTTAAGATTTTTTTAAATTATTTATTGTCTTTTCCATAAAGTTACTGATTTTTTTTTATCAGAAAATCTTGAAGTCTTCCTGTTTTGGAACTATATTTGTATATATTTAAGTTTTTAGCATTAATTTGGTGCTTGCAAGGGCTAAGAAGAAGAAATTTATTTACTTGAACATTTTAATTAACCATTATCCATAACTAAATAACATGTTACTTAAAGATTCTGAGATTTGGGACATCATCTATTACGTTGCATGGCCCTAAAATTTGTGAAACAGAAGACTTTTCGTTGTTTAATTTTGTTATCCATGGCTGCTGTTGACTAGAATAAAAATCTTGAACAAACATCTTCTGGATGACAAAGGAGGGGTTATAATTTATTATTTTATGCTAATTGATCATAATCCAAAACCCTTCTTAATTAAATTACTCTTTCTTCAATCACAAGTATGGTGGTCAGTAAAAACTGATGAAAAAGAAAGTATATTCAAGAACATGGATTTATTCCTTGTGCAATATTATGTGGTTTTAAACTGAGACATTGAAATTGACTGACAGGCAACATGGTACTTCTGTTAGTACTTTTAATGCTGGTTTTTGACGTATCATATACACAAGCTTTCCAGGAAAATGGAAACAAGATCAAATCTAGAACTTACCTGTCACCCGAGTTTATGTTGGGGCCAGGATCTGTTGAGAGCAAAACATACGATGATATTGACTTCCCAAGAGGTCATATTGCTCTCAAGAGTTTTAATGCGGAGGTAGTTGATCAGGATGGGAATCCTGTACCTCTTTATGAAACGTACATTCACCACTGGCTTGTGGGAAAGTACTATGAGAATCGCCCATCACAGCGTAATTTTTCACGAAACAGTGGATTATGCCAGGGTCAAATTCTTGGACAGTATTTTGGCCTTGGATCTGAAACACGAAAAACAGCTACACATATTCCAGATCCTTTTGGAATAGAAATTGGCAATCCTGCCGAAATTCCTGAAGGGTATCAGGAGAAGTGGTATCTTGGTATCCATGCAATTGAAACACGGGGTGCGGAAGATAGGCTGGGGTGCATTGAATGCTGGTGTGATCTATATAATGTCACAAACGATGAATATGGAAACCCCATAAGGCCAGACTATAAGGGAGGTTTATTTTGTTGCTATGGTCAGACACAGTGCAAAGTCAGGCAGGGTTTTCAGGGGGGCAAGAGGAGCCTCTACCTGCGATATACGGTGAAATGGATTGAGTGGGATAGTTCCACCATTCCTGTTGAAATTTTTGTGCTAGATGCTACTGATACTGGAAAAAGGTTCCTTGGATCAACAGGAATCAGTCCAGAGGATGGTTGCCAGGTAAATGCATTCTTTCTTGTCTCATATTATTAAGCACCAATATGTTTGCACTGTAATGGGGGGAATGTCGTAGTTGGCACTTTTCTCTTCTTTCAAAATGTAGGAGAAAACAAAATAGACTTGTTGATGAGTCGAAATATCTCCTTAAATACTTGCTGCACTGATAGAATTTTCTACCGGTCACACAACTCAATAGGTAGGTTCTATTGAATTCGTTTCCACCGAGCAAATTGCGTTGTAGAAAATTCATAAGAAATGCCTTGGCAGTTGATGCTTGATGATAAATCGTTGTGGTAGACACATCTATTATTAGACTGCAGCAACAGATTAAACAGTGAAGTGGACCTGCAGGAGCCACAAGTTCTGGAATCAAGTTAATGAGGAAACAATTAAGGCTTCTCTTTTCCAAGGATGCCATTTATATTTCACTGCACTGCGAATCACTAGAATATTTTTGGTGCAGGTTGAGTATGAAGTTGAGTCTTGCACCTCTACCGATGCAGCTGGTAATGGGTGCATTGACATCAAAAGAAACAGCGTCACCATGCCAACAGGTGGTTATGTCGTCTATGCTGTTGCCCACCAGCATGCTGGTGGGATCGGTTCAACTCTGTATGGACAGGTGATTTTCAACCTATTTATGATAACATGTTCTCGTTTTTTGGATATTTTTTACCCTCTTTCACATCTGGTAGGCAACTGAAAATTCTGTAGAACTGTTATTGAAGTAACTATCAATCTTATTGTCTCTTAACGACGTTCTCTGCCGAATGTTTGTCACCGCAACTTTCATAAGCACAATCCTCTTTTCTCATAGCAGCATAAGGGCACCTTCTTCAATTTGTCTTCTGTCTGATTTCGTTGTTCCAGAGCCAGTTTGGAATGTTTTCTGATTATTACTGCAATATCTACTACTCACTTCATGTCATCGATCGCTGATCAAGTTGAATAACATCCGGCTCAAATGATCTTTTTATATGATGAATTCAGGATGGGAACGTAATATGCGCTTCAATACCAATTTATGGAAATGGAAATGAAGCAGGAAACGAGGATGGTTACATTGTAGGAATGTCCACCTGTTATCCTGAACCAGGTTCTGTCAAGATAACAGCTGGGGAGAATCTAACTCTGGAATCTAACTATGACAGCACTAATAAGCACACAGGAGTCATGGGGTTTTTCTACATTTACATAGCAGAACAAGCACCAAATGTGACTTTCTCACATGCTCCTGTTCAGGTAAGTTATTGTTCAATCTTCAGCTAGGGGTTTCGTTTTTCAGTATAAAGGAGTCAGGTAATTAAGACAGTATTAGTTGTATTAACCAACTCGGGGCAGGATTTCTCGTGAACAAAAATGCTTTTAATTGTTAAAAACATGTAAACTCAAATTTTTTTTCTTGAATCCTGCAGATGCATGAAAGCATTAAAGTAAAAACTTGTGCTTGGTCAATAGTGGTTTTCATTGGACTGGCTGTGACTGCTGCTGTTTCTGTGCATTCCTGGCTGAAGAAAAGGAGAGAAGGTGGCTACAAACTAGTTCCTGAATAAAGTTGTAAATTGTGGTATGTTTCCATGAGTTGTGTTCTGCATCCGTAGATCCTACGCTGTTATCATATGTGGACATGAACCAAGCTGGATTTATGTTTGTCCTTGTTATATGTAGGTTAGGATGTGCATGAGTTTTGGATTGAAATCCAAAAATCCTATCTTGATAAACAAAATTTATTATGAAATTGTTGTAACTAAGAGCAATGGTATTTGATAAACACAAATATTTTACTCTATCAAAGGAGAGATTTTACTCATAAATTTTCAAAATAAAAGAGACATGAAACCCTAAGTCAACTACTCTATCAAAGTCATTTCTCTATAAACTCAAGAAATCTTTATCGAGATGACTCAGTCAAAAGAGCAAACAAATAAAAATATTCTAAAGAAAGAAAGCATGCAGCATTGGACGCCATGGCTTAGGCAGTATGATATGCAGAAGAACGTGGGATCATGCCACAGATCAAGCTGCAGGAACTTGTAGTGGCTGCACTACCGCAGGGTGGGCAGCAACGTGGATTAGTTAGTTAATGGTTAGAAGTGGAATAGTGGTGTAACTCTTTCCTATTTGTTTGTTAATTCTATTATGAACTGTATGGCTATAAATGCCAAGGTTATTTTTAGTTGAAGGATGCTTAGAATTAAGTACTCCAATCACAGACTTCTTCTCTGTTACATTTCTTCTTCCTTAAATTAGTTCTATCACAGTAGCCTGAATCCAAATGGTCCAACTCTGAACAGTATTTCATTGCCATGGTTCACTGGATGTTGACTTCCTCGTTACTATTGGATGGCCTAAGTCAATGACATCACAGCACTCTTCCATACCCTTCCCTCTCTTTACTCTGTTCAAATGAACTCATCTGAATTCTGAACAGAAGAGAGACCAAGTTGTTCAGAATCATCAAAATGATACTTCTGCTTGAGAAGTCGCAGAGACCATTGAATTCATCGGGTATATGTTCCTGTTCTTCAAGTTCTAATGATTGATGGAAGTCTTACTTAAGGAGGTTAATGTTTTTTTTGTTTGGTTAAAAACTTTACCATTTTTTTCTTTACTTCATCTGCGCCTCTGCGGTCTGCCTCTCTTCTTCTTCTGCGGTCTCTCATCAATCATCTCAGTTTTGGCATCAACCAGGTTAGTTTTTAACAAACTATTGTGAGCCCCCTGCGTATTCTATTTATATTTCCACCAATCGCCCCTCTTCCTTTTCCGAATACTCTCCCCCACCAATTCAACTCCATCTTCAGTTTCTAAATTATTCTATGTTTCAGTCTTTGCTACCCATGTTACGTGATTTTAAAATCACAGCCATTTCGGGAGGCACAAAGTTTACCCACAATGATTTAGGCTTGGAATGCTAAAACTAAGGATATTTTAACATGTAGTGTATCTACAAGACTGCTTGCTTATTTCTCTGGTTTATATAATCTTGTGAGCCCACATTCAATGCTAACAAAACCCCTCCCTAGTCCCTACCTATTTTAACAACTTTGGTCATTCTATCCCTTTCTCCAACTCAAGTCTATAGAGATAATTTTATTTTATTGTATTTTTAAATTATTTAAATTATATATAATTTTTTATTTAAACTGTGTATTTTAATGTGTTTGAAATTTTTTATTATTTATTTTATTTTTATTTTTATTGTGTTATATTGTTAATTACTACTTAACTAAAATTTTTAATATATAATTAATTAAAATATTTTATTTATAATTTTATAATTCAAGTATACAATCCAAGTTTATATTATATATTTCGTTTCATGTTAAAAAAATATTTTTAACAATCTTAATGATAATTAATTTTTTTGAAAAATAATTTGACAAAAAAAAACAAAAAAAATATAGGCGCAAGAGCATGGCCATGTGCATATGTTTATTCTAGTAGGTCCTTTTCTACTAGGTCCATAACTGGTTATTTGGGTTTTTGATATTTTTTTATCTTTTGAGTTTTTTTATTTTTAAATATGAAAATTTTATTTTCTTATGATTTTTTGGCTCTTTCTATTTATTTATTTTTAATTTTATTTTTTAATATAGGATTTTTATTTAATTATATCCTTTAGTGTTAGGTTGATAATAAATTATTTTTTTATTTTTCATTATATAATAAAAGTTTTTTTGTTTTTTTTAATTTCATTCTTTAATATCATATCAGGTATTTTTATTTCTTTATATTTTTTATTATTTTTATGATTATTTTTTCTTATTTCATCTTTTAATATAAAAATTTTATTGAATTTTATCATTATTGTGTTGGTTTTGTTTTTTTAATCTACGAGGTAAATAAGATCATGTCAAGATTAAATTTAAAACTTAGAATATAAGATTCTGAAATACCTTGACAAGTTCACTTGTGTATTATTTGAACACGAATATTTTACTCTATCAAAGGAGAGATTTTACTCATAAATTTTCAAAATAAAAGAGACATGAAACCCTAAGTCAACTACTCTATCAAAGTCATTTCCCTATAAACTCAAGAAATCTTTATCGAGATGACTCAGTCAAAAGAGCAAACAAATAAAAATAGTTTAAAGAAAAGAAAGCATGTGGCACTAGACGTCATGGCTTAGGCAGTAGCCTGAATCCAATTGGTTCAACTCTAAACAGTAATTCATTGCCATGGTTTACTGCATGTGAATTCCTCATTACTAATGGATGGCCTGAGTCAATGACATCGCAGCACTCTTCCAAAGCTTTCCCTCTCTTTACTCTGTTCAAATGAACTCATCTGAAGTCTGAACAGAAGAGAGACCAAGTTGTTCAGAATCATCAAAATGATAAATCTGCCTGAGAAGTGGCAGAGACTATGGAATTCATCGGGTATGTTCCTGTTTTTCAAGTTCTAATGATTGATGGAAGTCTTACTTAAGGTGGTTGTGTTTGTGTGTCTTGCCTCTCTGTTTGTGCTTGAAGTAAGCCTCTCTTGACTGCTGGTTCCGTATCCATTTTTATAAACTAGAGTCGCTTAGATTTGTTATATTTTACTGCAATATTTGTATCGGTTTGGATCGTGTTGCTTGGCCCTAAAATTAGTGAAACTGGAGACTTTTTGCTGTTTAATTTTGTTATCCATGGCTGCTGCTGACTAGAATAAAAATCTTGAACAAGCATCTCCAGGATGACAAAGGAGGGGTTATGATTGATTATTTTTTTGCTAATTCATTATAATCCAAGATCCTTCTTCGTTAAATATCGATTTTCTTATAAAAAAGAAGAAGAAGAAGAAGTAGAAGAAGAAGGGGCGGGCGACCATATAAATAGTAAATCAGGTTAATATTATTTTTGTTTGGTTAAAAACTTTAAGTTGTAGCTCGATAGTTACTGCGTAGGAGTCATGTTGAGGTTAAGGATTTGATTCTCCGTGGAAGCAAAATTACTTGCAGATTATGATAGGTAATCTTTTTCAGGGGAAAAAAAAACGGGTTGGCAAAAAAATATGGGCCACGTGCGTAGGTTTTTTCTTATAGGTTCATGACTGGTCATTTGGGTTTTTTTGTTTTTTTAATTTTATTTTTTGAGTTTTTATTTTATTTTTTGATATGAAGTTTTTATTTTCTTAGGATTTTCTTAGCTTTTTTTTTTCAATTTCATTCTTTAGTATAGAATTTTTATTTAATTATACCCTTTAGTGTAGGGTTGATGATAAATTATTTTTTATTTTTCATCATATATAATAAAAGTTTTTTTTCTTTTTTTTCTTTTTCTTTTTTAATTCCATCATTTAATATCAGTTTTTTAATTCCTTGGCATTTTTTAACATTTTTTTATGATTTTTTATTTTTTTTTCAATTTCATCTTTTAATATAAATTTTTTTATTGAATTTTAACATTTTGTATTGTGTTGATTTTTTTTCTATGAATCTATCCAATAAATAAATTCATGTCAAGATTAAATTTAAAACTCATACTAAATAATTAGTCGGATGAGGATTTTTAAAAGTTAGAATAGAGATATGGTGTTTCATAAAAGGCTAAAAAGTTTTCTACAGTTTTAAGTATTATTTTTATACATTCAATCGCGGTTAATAAACTAGGAGTACTCTATTCCTTGTGCAAGATTATGTGGTTTTAAACTGAGACATTGAAATTGACTGACAGGCAACATGGTACTTCTGTTAGTACTTTCAATACTGGCTTTTGACGTATCTTGTACACAAGCTTTTCTGGAAAATGGAAACAAGATCAAATCTAGAACTTTCCTGTCACCTGAGTTCATGTTGGGGCCAGGATCAGTTGAGAGCAAAACATACGATGATATTGACTTCCCAAGAGGTCATATCGCTCTCAAGAGTTTTAATGCCGAGGTAGTTGATCAGGCTGGGAATCCTGTACCTCTTTATGAAACTTACATTCACCACTGGCTTGTGGGAAAGTACCATGAGAATCGCCCATCACAGCGTAATTTTTCACGAAATAGTGGATTGTGCCAGGGTCAAATTCTTGGACAGTATTTTGGCCTTGGATCTGAAACACGAAAAACAGCTTCACATATTCCAGATCCTTTTGGAATACAAATTGGCAATCCTGCCGAAATTCCTGAAGGGTATCAGGAGAAGTGGTATCTTGGTGTCCATGCAATTGAAACACGGGGTGCGGAAGATAGGCTGGGGTGCATTGAATGCTGGTGTGATCTATATAACGTCACAAACGATGAAGATGGAAACCCCATTAGGCCAGACTATAAGGGAGGTTTATTTTGTTGCTATGGTCAGACACAGTGCAAAGTCAGACAGGGTTTTCAGGGGGGCAAGAGGAGCCTCTACCTGCGATATACGGTGAAATGGATTGATTGGGATAGTTCCACCATTCCTGTTGAAATCTTTGTGTTAGATGTTACTGATACTGGAAAAAGGCTCCTTGGATCAACAGGAATCAGTCCAGAGAATGGTTGCCAGGTAAATGCATTCTTTCTTGCCTCTTATTATTAAGTACCAAGATGTTTGCACTGTAAGGGGGGGAAATGTCGTATTTGCCACCTCTTCTTTCAAAATGTAGGAGAAAACAAAATAGACTTGTTGATGAGTTGAGATCTCTCCTTAGATACATGCTGCACTGACAGAATTTTCTACAGATCACACAACTGACTAGGTAGGTTCTATTGAGTTAGTTTCCACCGAACAAATTGCATTGTAGAAAACTCATAAGAAATGCAGTGGCAGCTGATGCTTGATGATAAATCACAGCGGTAGATACATCTATGGTTAGATTAATTTAATACCTGCAGTAACAGCTTAAACAGTGAAGTAGACCTGCAGGAATCACAAGTTCTGGAATCAATTTAAATGAGGAAACAAATGGGGCTTCTCTTTTCCAAGGATGTCACTGTACTGCAAATAACTAGAATATCTTTGGTGCAGGTTGAGTATGCAGTTGAGTCTTGCACTGCTACCGATGCAGCTGGTAATGGGTGCATTGACATCAAAAGAAATAGCCTCACCATGCCAACTGGTGGTTATGTCATCTATGCTGTTGCCCACCAGCATGCTGGTGGGATAGGTTCAACTCTCTATGGACAGGTTATTTTCAACCTATTTATGATAACATGTTCCCGTTTTTTCTGCATCTTTTTTACCCCATATCTGGTAGGCCATTGAAAGTTCCTTCGAAATGCTATTGAAGTAAACTATCATCTTATTATCTTTTAATGACGTTCTGAAAATTACAGCTTTCTGCCAAATGTTTGTCACTGTAACTTTCATAAGCACAATCCTTTCCCATAGCAGCATAAGGGAACCTTCTTCAATTTGTCTGTTATGTCTGATTTCACTGTTCCAGAGGCTAGTTTGGAATCTTATATGTTTATTACTGCAACATCTGTTACTAACTTCATGTCATCGATGATCAAGTTGAATAACATGTGAACTTTTTATATGATGAATTCAGGATGGGAACGTAATATGCACTTCAATACCAATTTATGGAAATGGAAATGAAGCAGGAAACGAGGATGGTTACATTGTAGGAATGTCCTCCTGTTATCCTGAACCAGGTTCTGTCAAGATAACAGCTGGGGAGAATCTAACTCTGGAATCTAACTACAACAGCACTAATAAGCACACAGGAGTCATGGGGCTCTTCTACATTTACATAGCAGAACAAGCACCAAATGTGACTTTCTCACAAGCACCTATTCAGGTAAGTTTTTGTTTCAGTATAAAGGAGTCGGATAATTAAGACAGGATTATCCGATTTGGGCAGGAATTGTCGAGAGAGAAAAATGCTTTTAATGTTAAAAACATGTAACCTCTAATTTTTTTCTTGAATCCTGCAGATGCATGAAAGCATTAAAGTAACAACTTACGCTTGGTCAATTGTGGTTTTCATTGGACTGGCTGTGACTATTGCTGTTGCTGTTGCTGTGCATTCCTGGCTGAAGAAAAGGAGAGAAGGTGGCTACAAACCAGTTCCTAAATAAGGCTGTAAATTGTGTTATGTTTCCATGAGCTGTGTGCTGCATCTCTACAGCCAGCGCTGTTATCATCATACCATATTATACGAATATATGCTTACTTTAAGCATAAGCATTCTAGACTTTCCCTTGCTAAAACTTTTATGGCCTGTAAATGTCATTTTAGAATGGGTTGATGCCCCAATGCCATAGCCTTCATGCAGAATAGCTTGATTTATATATTTCTACTTTGCAACAGTGCAAGTTCAACTCTTGAACAGTAACCGCTATGGAATTTGGTGGGCTTTGCTTAGGTTCAGAGACCAACATATTGACTTTTGACTGTATTTTTTTTTGTTTTTGACTGAGTCTGAAAGGCTACAATCCATGCCCTTACATTGACCATTACAATATACTTGAAGAAAAAAATTTCGAAGGAAAATAAAATTTCTTGAGAGTCGTATTGATGTAGCTTGAGATAAATAGTTATTATAAATAATTAGGTTTGAATTTATCACAATTAGATAAGTATTTTTCACATTAAAATTATAGGGATAATCTAGTATATCTATTTAGAAACTAGTGAGATAAAATCTAGGTTAAGAAAAAGATTTGATCGCTCCAAATTAAAATAGTAATCTAAAAGAATTATAATTTTTTATTTAACTGTTGGATGAGATTTAAATTTTTACAGGAGTTTTTGGATGGTGTTTTTCCTATAATAGCGCCTACAACGCCACATTCACTATTAATTCTTTAAATATTAAAAACCTTCCTCTTGCCCTAGTTTGGGCCAATTTTGTTTTTTATTTTATTTTTTTGGATTTCAGACATTGATTTGGATTTTATGATTATTATTTTTAGATTTTTAGATTTTTATTTTATTTTCTAATTAAAATAAAATTCAGGCCTGATTAAAATCTTGTAAACTTCCTAAGCAGTCAGACTGGATGAGCATTATTTTCAAGAGAGAATAAAGTTACAAATTTGAGGTCCATATATGTATTCCCTTTTACGTTTCAAAACTCATGTGTACTGTGTTTGTTTGATGTCTACAGCTCCCTCCCAGCATCATCAAACATTTTTTATTCCATCGTTACATACGTTGAGACTATATTTTTCTCGAAAAAACAATCATACTTTAAAGTAATCTGACCTCATATTTTGATAGATTTTCCAATACCATTTATGGTATTGGTAGGCTGTAATAGGAATACCAGGACATAAGATTCTCAAATTCCACAGTTTTAAATGAGAAAAGATGTAAATTATGATAAGTCAAGCCTAGAAATTCTTATTATAATTACTTTGATACATGAACCATATGAATGTCGGTCCATACGATCAACGACCGTCAAATGGCCCTAGAGCCGAAAATAGAAGAAGTTTCCCTCTCCCTTTCAGGATCTAAAGTGGAAAGTAACAAGACAGTCAAAATATTAAAATGTTCAGACTCCTAAGAAAATATCTCGCGAGTTAGGATCTCTTCGGTCTAGTTGTGACTTTTGTTATGATTGCTACATGTGATTGTAAAAAAGTGTTTGATAATTCATGTTTTTAGAATACTTTTAGATTATAAAATATTTAAATTCCGAATACTTCATTTTGTAGTTTTTTATTTTTATTTTTATTTTTATTTTTAAAAAATCATGAAAATCTTTTTGAAAATGTTATCTAATACTTGTTTTTCTCATTTGGTTCAAAAACTCGAAAATTCACAAATAAGCCGAAACAAAATAAAGTTTACTACGTAATTAGATTACTCCATGAATTAAATGTCAATGATTTTTTATTAAAATAATAGAGTTTTTTTTTTATTTTAGTATTAATTTTATCAAATTTAAAATGAATTTAATTAGATTAATTATATCACTAAGAGCTTGACCAAGTCAATCAATTGTCTAATTCAATTAAAAACTCATTTCAAATATAAAAACTTAAGTTTCTCTAGAATGTGTGTTTGTTTTCATGAAAACTTTAAATTTTTAAATAGACCACAAAAATAAGATATTTGATTACATTTGAAAGACATGTTTGTGTTTACGGGATTCATTAAGATTTGCAGTCTAACAACAAGTTAATAAAAAGCAACATCAACATGCTTTTACTGAGTTGTAAACTCAGTAAAAAAAAAACATCATTTTTCTTTGCATAACCTTTAACAAAATCAGTGTTTTTCTTTTTTATTGTTGTTTAATTCAATGTATTACAATTGCCATGCAAATCAAGAAAAAACTTAGTGTATTTTTTTGTAATTTAAGTTACAATATCAATTTTAATTACAGTTTTATTCAATAAAATTTTTTTTTTTGAATAATATTTTCAAATATAATTTTCACCAAACACATTTAAATCAAATCAAACATAACTAAAAATAATTTGTCTAAAGTTTTTTTTTTCAAATCTTAACCACAAAAATACACCCATATAAATCTATCTAATTCAACCATATTTAACAACTATGCTCATAAATATAATTAACAAGGCAAAATTTAAGCATGAAAGGGGCTATACCGCAAGACTCATCGAATCTCACAATAATTAAAATTTAAAAAAAAAGAAAAAAAAAGGGAGACGAACACCACAAGATCCTAGGAAAATATACCCTCTTCCTCCATTCTTTGACACGCTTTCCACAAAGCACATCTCCATGAAATTGCATAAAATAACCCAACGCCACCTCCCTTCTCTCTCTCTCTCCCCCTCCCTCCCCCAGAACACATGGAGGATGTTGACTCGTAAAAAGAAAAAGAAAATTAAAAAAAAAAAAAAAAAGCGCCCACGTTTGTGGACGAATAGATATTCCCACACCTTGCATTGCTGTCCTCACAACAAGTGACAAGAATCCTTCTGTAGCTTGGTGGGCTTTTAGAGGTCAGATTCGATACCATCAACGCCACCAAACACACCACTAATTTTCTTGCTATATAAGGGTAAAATAGATATCGCATAAGGGTTAAATTAGTCACTTTGATAGAAGTGTGCGAATAACAATCCCCCACTTATCACCTTTCCTATCCTTTATGTCCATACTCTTGTCGCATTCCCTTAACCATCCCTGCCCCGCTATCTCCACGTGCCCATTTCAACCTCACAGAAATAATTTCTGGTAAACCTCTATCAGTCCCTCAAATATATACATCTTTTCGGTTAAGTCCTCCAGCTACATGTCATTTTATACTCGTTAACAAAGAGAAACACTAAAATATATATTTCTCTCTCTTCTCACTCTCTTAGGTTCCATGCTAGATTTGTTTTGTTTAATTCCTTTTACTCTTTAATTTTGTTAGCCGTGCATGATTGAATTCAGCCTCAAATCCAATTTCTGGATTCAATTGAGGAGTCGTATATAGATGGAGAGCACTAATTGATAAAAATATTTGGAATAGGGACTCAATTGATGAACTATATTTACTTGGAGGACTAATATGAGATCTTCTCATATTTATTTATAACCATTTCTTTTTTCCCTCCCAGCCAAATTCTCTTGCAAAATTCCCCCTATTCATTGCACAAAATCAAAATCCCCCTCTCTCCTCTCCCCCTCTCTCCCTGAGGTTTTACAATTTGACCCTTCATTTAACCAAAAAAAAAAATCAGTTCCATTTAATTTTATTACATTATTCTAGCATAGATCAAAGAAACTCAAACCTTAGAAAAAAAAAAAAAAAACCCAAGAAAAACAGAAACCTTTTTTGTGATCCAATATCCAGCACATGCAGCCGGGGCAGGTAACGCGGTAGAGCACCACCGTCGCCACCACGTTAACTTGCCAAAAATGGAAACAGACACAAACCCCAACCCGAATCAAACCGGTTGTTGCAACCCGGTTAAAAAACCAGGCCCGGTATCACTAGATCATGTATTACTGGCATTGAGAGAAACGAAAGAAGAGAGAGATGTTAGAATTAGAAGTTTGTTCAGTTTTTTTGATGCAGCAAATTTGGGGTATTTAGATTATGCCCAGATTGAAGCCGGGTTATCGGGGCTCCAAATCCCTGCTGAGTATAAGTATGCGAAAGATTTGTTGAAAGTTTGTGATGCAAATCGTGATGGAAGGGTTGATTATCAGGAGTTTAGGAGGTATATGGATGATAAAGAAATGGAGCTGTATAGGATTTTTCAAGCTATTGATGTTGAACATAATGGCTGCATTTTGCCTGAGGAGTTATGGGATGCTCTTGTCAAGGATGGTATTTATTTTAATTTTTAGCTCCTTTTTTACCTGGATTTTTCGATTTCTTTCCGAATTGGGTTTTTTTTTATTTTGTTGATGTTTTTGTTGTGTTAGATTATGAAATTTCTTGGAAATTTTGTTGCTTTTTGAGAAACTAGATAGTGATGATATTTTTTTTTGTGTTAGATTGTGGAATTTCTTGGGGATTTTGGTGCTTTTTGAGAAATTAGATAGTGATGATAATGATTGATTTTTGCATTGTTTTAAGTATTCTTAGTTTGTAAACTAAGTAGAGGTAATTAATGGGTTTCCTTCTGAGAACTTGCAATGTATTTTAATCTACTAAGAAGATTTTTGCACCTAGTGGTCTCTTGACTCTTTTGTTAATTTGTTGCCATCATGGTTAACACTTGGTTGAAGTTATTCTAGAGGATAATGGTGTGGGGGACTGAGGATTCGGCTGTTTACTAGAGATCCAGATGCATGGTTTCTACTGAATTTATTTTGTCTAATTTTTATCTGGTTTATTTTGTTTAGGGTTTGGATAGCACTGGATGGGTGATCTCTTTTGTGATTGTGCCTAGTTCTAAGGCTGCAGCTTTTAGATTCTTATTTGTGTGTTGTTTGAGCTCCTGGAGGATGGGCCAGACCTCTATGATAAATTGGAGTCATGCTGCAATCATTTGTTAGTCTGAATTAAACCATTCTCTAAACACTTTGGTGGCTTCTAGATGTCTTTTATTTTCATTTGAGGGAAATATATGGAAGCAATCGAGCAGCTTTATAGTTGCTATAGGATATGTTTATAGGTTATGAAGTGCTTAAGAAATCGTATATAAGTTAAGAAATTCTGTATACATACACTTGAAATTTGTAGAGGCACAGCCCCTGTAATTATTGGTTATGCAAACAAGCAAAAACATGGAGAGCTCAGGCTTAATTTGATGTTCAAATTCTTTGGAGTAGAAAGAAGTCTTTGTTGGATACTTTACCCATTGCCTGTATGAGCATGAGTTTTGTTTGGAATTTGCTGGAAGTGCAAAAAATTATCTGGTCTTTTTTGTTAAAACTGTGATATTGTTTGTGGATAAATCAAATCTTTGGTGAACCTTCCATAATCAAGCAGAAGTTACTATGGCTCTTTTATATATTGGAGTTTTCCTTGATTTCAAGTACTCTTGTTATCCTAGTAAATGCAAATTTTTTATCTTGGAATGACATAGAACTTGGTATGCCATATGTCTGTCCTATGCTGTGGAAGCACCACTGCTGCTATTTTACTGTGCTGTTTGTAATTGTTTCTTGATTCTTGAGATCAGATAATTGTGATGAAAATTAATTTCTATGTGTTTTGTGATTTTTTTTCTTTTCCTTAAGATTTTCACTGCAAGTGAAGCGTTCACTAGCCCATTTACCTTGAATTTTACCCCTGTTTTTTTTCATCTTATAAGCCCAAGCAGTTTCTTTTTTATAGGGATTGAAATTGATGACGAGGAGCTTGCCCATTTTGTAGAGCATGTTGATAAGGATAATAATGGAATTATAACTTTTGAAGAATGGAGAGATTTTCTTTTACTCTATCCACATGAAGCTACTATTGAAAACATCTACCATCACTGGGAAAGGGTATGCCATGTAGATATTGGAGAACAAGCTGTCATTCCAGAAGGAATCAGCAAGCAAGTTCACAGGAGTAAATATTTTATTGCCGGGGGTATAGCGGGAGCCGCGTCTCGTACTGCAACTGCTCCTCTTGATCGACTAAAGGTCTTTTTACAAATTCAGACCTCATGTGCTCGTCTGGCGCCTATTATTAACAAGATATGGAAGGAAGAAGGTTTCTTGGGTTTTTTCCGTGGTAACGGGTTAAATGTTGTGAAGGTGGCACCTGAAAGTGCCATCAAGTTTTATGCATATGAAATGTTAAAGGATGTCATTGGAGATTTTAAGGGGGGAGACAAGGTTGATATAGGTCCTGGTGGGAGACTTCTAGCTGGTGGTATGGCAGGTGCAGTTGCACAGACTGCAATCTATCCTATGGATCTTGTGAAAACTCGCTTACAAACTGGTGTTTGTGAAGGTGGAAAGGCTCCAAAATTGGGAGTACTGATGAAGGATATATGGGTTCTGGAGGGACCTCGAGCTTTTTATAGAGGTCTTGTGCCATCTCTTCTCGGGATTATCCCATATGCTGGCATTGACCTTGCTGCGTATGAGACTCTGAAAGATATGTCAAAGACTTATATACTGCAAGACAGCGGTACAGTTTTCTCATACCTATTTCTGTGGTTTGACAATTTCCTTTTTCTTTTCTTTCTTGATATTTTCAGGGTTGTGTTCTGAAAACTTTGCATTTTCTACAGCACCTGGTCCCCTTGTTCAATTGTGTTGTGGAACAATCTCAGGAGCCCTTGGAGCAACATGTGTTTACCCCTTGCAGGTTATTAGAACTAGGTATTATGTTGTCTTAAGTTCCTGTGCTACCCTCTCTTTCTCACTCTGGAGTTTTCCATCTTTTGCGTTCCATCTCAATGAGTTTTCTTGCAGTATTAATAGTGCTTCCTGTTTCTTCTTTTCAGGATGCAAGCTCAACCTCCTAATGATGCTAGACCTTACAAAGGAATGTCTGACGTATTTTGGAGGACATTTCAGAATGAAGGTTGTAGAGGTTTTTACAAAGGGATTTTTCCAAATCTTCTGAAGGTTGTGCCAGCAGCAAGCATAACATATATGGTTTATGAGGCTATGAAAAAGAGTTTAGAACTTGATTAGGGGCTGAAATAGCCATACCCTGTGGCAACTAAACTGATGTGAGATCTGGGTATAGCAATGCTGTTGATGACGAAAATTAAGAATAAGATTACTAGTCAAGTAGGCAATACAATTTGTTGAATTATACAATAGACAGTAATCCCCATCAGGGTTCGAGGCACATAGTTTTGTTAGCCAGTTTTTCCAGAGAACTATTTGGGGCAAGTGGACGAACAAGTTTTATATGAATCATTGTATTTGACTGCAAGGTAATATCAGAATGGAGGGGCTCTTATTCCTTTACCCTTGCCCCCATCCTCCGGAACTTTAACGCTTGTTATTGTTATTCATACCAAGAAAAAAAGAACTCTATAGATCATAATTCATTGCAGAAACAACGTATTTTGCATAATTTCTTGAACTTCAGGAGTGAATGGCATGTGAATTATATGATACGACTGCACGGCCAACAGTAGATGGGATTGGAGGATATATTGAGTTGGAGCATGATATATGTCATAGCATGCAAGAGCTGCATAGCAAGTTACTGCCGTTGTTTTCCACAGATTCATTTACAAGTTCTGTCCTGTGTTCTAGATTGCCAATTAACGTTGTTTGCGCTAGTGCTGCTCTCTGGCCTGTCGTAATCATCAGCTACCTGGACAAGTAAACTCTATGATCATGAATCATCAAATTGTGCTGTTAGCCAAATATTACGCAACCTTAAGCTGTGCTTTGCTATTCCAGGCTTCCAGCCATTTGTATGAGAGAATTTCTCCTACATGGCTTGACCATGTCAGAGCAGGTATTCTGGTAATGTTGATGACCTTGTGTTAGTGTTTGTAGGCTGATTATTGATGTCTGAAAGCTGAACTGTTTCGTAATATGCCCTTTTATTCCATGCCCATTGTGTGTGTGTGCGAACAAGTGAAGTTTGAATGACAGGAAATCATAAGAGTGGGAGAATTCTCACGTCTTGATGAATACGTAGGGATTTTAGTTTGTTGCCATATTCGCTATTGTCAAAACTAGAGGTTGTAATTGTGCATTGAAGAATAAGGAGTTCTGTGGCCAAATCTTCAAGACATGGGGATTTTGTGCATCTGATAAAGAGCGGAAAGAAAATAAAGATAGCATCAAGTAGAAAATCCACACTAGCATTATGGAAGCAACCACATTTTACAGTAGAAAATCCACCAGTACAGAATTCATGACTGAAAACATAACCAGTTTATGCCAAGGATGACATGAACACAAAAGAACTAAGAAAACCGGAAGAAAGGCTTGGCCTTCCCTTTGCCTCAATGACTTGCCTTGTGTCCCCTTGCATCCCGTGAAGGAAGAAGAGGGTAGATAACATTATCCAACACTTGAAATTCTCATCACCATCTTCTTCTTCTTCCTCTTCCTTCTCTGCATGTTTTAGTGCTGCAAAGAGCTATTATTTCAGATAGAAACAAACAACTACTAGAAGTGGGGATTTTGTCTTGGTTCAGTCTGTCCAACATTCCTGGTATATAACCACCTTGGACCTAAGAAACAACAGTGAAAGTTCACGCATTTAAAAAATCTTTGTTTAATCCACACTTTACCTCAATAACTGAACATAAAGCCAAAAGAGAACAGATCAGAAAGAAAACCAAACCCTTAAGAACTGGTCCCAAGAGGCATCATTCTGTCATTGAGGCAATGCTTATCCCACTAAGTACCCTATGATTATTCTTCTTTTTCGTAAATCACACCACTCTATCTACCAAGAGAGTGAGAGCCTAGTCATTCCACGTGGAGAAAAGCCAAAAGACATGGATAGTAAATTCAAGAGTGGTAGAGAAAAAGCTTGATGAGAGATGCGAGGCCAACCCTAGAAAGAAGATAAAAAATTGTAAGCAATTGGAAGGTAGTTAAGAGGTGTTCATGGCAACAAAATAGATAAATCAACATGCCTCTTCTTTTTTAAAGGGTACAATTGCTTTGCACCGTCCACCTATGACTCCATTTTTGTATTTGAATGTGAGAATCTGTGTGTCAAATAGCACTAATCCATGTGAAGAAGCTAAATGTGGAAAGAATGTGCGTGGAGAATAGTCAAAAAGACAGAAACTAATCTCTTCTTTTGAATGTTGACAAGTGATAAGGAACAATTATATGGTTTGATTTGAGAGATGAAGGATTCTATGATGCTTCTTCCTCCCCTCTATGCTGCTTCGAAATTATAAGTTGATGTAACGCAACCTTTTTAGTCCTTCAAATAATTGATGGGCTTGGATTGTGTCCAAAGCCTTTCTTTATTTCTTTTTTTAATGAAAGAGAGAGATGGCTTTTTCTGCAATGATAGCTTGGTTTTCCCCTTTCAAGCTGTCTTGTAGTTGCAATGGAAATACTTTAGTCTATTTCATCAGATTATACATGGATTAGTCCTGTCCGCACTCGACATAGACCGGATGTGTGTAGCAATTTCTCCTCTTAGACTTTAGAGGGCCTGACAGGTTTTTCACAGGTAAAGGTGAATGTTTCGCATAGAAGTAAAATATATATATATATATATATATATATATATATATATATATATATTATTTTATTTTATTTATATAAAAAAATA
>Ga0307517_10004898_pt1 | contig 20400 bp, 26 predicted proteins | sample 23_EM_MG_FD_194515 | JGI IMG/M metagenome (GOLD analysis project Ga0307517, IMG submission 194515) | Populus trichocarpa ectomycorrhiza microbial communities from riparian zone in the Pacific Northwest, United States - 23_EM | ecosystem: Host-associated > Plants > Roots > Unclassified | place...
GGAAAGTGACAAAACAGGTTCTAGGCGGTTTTGACTACTGAGAGTGAGTGGTGCCTGCGCAATAGAAGTCAATGCGTTTTGCGAGTTGGGATTATAGATATCAAACCCGTAAACCCGAAGCCGCGATGCAGTCGTTGACTTGCGGAAATATGAAAGAGGTTAAAGGCTGAACCGGTACCTAGACAGCCGTCTTGAAAAAATGGATCAAGCGCCAACGCTGAGGATTGAATTGAGGTGAACTCGGTTCACCTCACTTCAGTCCCTTCAGCGATTCGAATGCGAATGCCTAATCCCGCCCCTGCACCAATTCAGAAAATATAAAGGTTATGTCAAAATGAAGGCGACGTGATCGGATGGGTTAGCGTGCCTTAATCTGAACCTGAACACTGCGGGTCGGAACCTGAGCGGACGAATTCAATCCATTTTGGGGAGGAAGGTGAGGAAATCCTGGAGTGTACCTTGCCCGACGCTGAAAGACCGAAGGGAGAGGCCTGGGTTCGGAACTTTTACGAGGTGGACGAGATGGGTCCAGATGGTGGCCAGACGAACTATGTACCTGCGTCCAGCAAGGCACAGTAAGCCAGTGCGATTTTAGCTGGTCTACAAAATGTCAAGACTTTGGGCAGTTCGGCTCCTACGAAGCTACCAGAGCTGTCGAAACGGTGTTGGTTAATACCGTGTGCAAATATTGAGCAAACACTCACTACATTTATGCTGGTTCGACTTGTGAGGGTTAGAACCTCGGCTTTCCACGGTCAATCATTCTTCCTGAGCAGATGCTCTTGAAAGTTGTACAAATTCTGGTCCCAAGATATGGTGTGAATTATTATCACCCGGACCTCTGAAGGCGTTTCTAGCTGGATAACTTGGACACAATACTTGGCCTTCCAGATTTCCAGGATGGTTAGCCAGATGAACCGATCCTAAGTCCATCAGGGTCAGGGTGAGCCAGTGCAATTTAGCTGCTTTGCAAAGCGTCATGAATGTGGCCGTTCGCTCCAATTAAGCGTGGTAAGAGCTACGAGTAAGCCGGTGGTCATAGTTAGCGTCAGAAGGAGGCTTAGAAGAGAATAGTGTCCAGGAATGAGCCGAGTAGAAGACTCTGAATAGCAAAGCCGCATGTTGAGACAATCAATCATTCGCTGTGGATACATACGGTGTTGTGTTAATACCGGGTTCAAATATAGATATGTACTCACCACATGTTGGCCCGGCTTGTGCAAGTAGAAGAGCTTCCTCCTTCCATGGTGTCAATTACTACATCAGCAGATATTCTTGAAAAGCACAATATTGATATGGTGTGTGAATGCTGACATACCTGGGAACCCCAAATTCAAGTAGAACGTCGGCACGACCTCTGAAGCCATTTCGAGCTGAAAAAATTGGACACGATAGTAAGCCTTCCAGATTTCCAAAAGGTCCAAGATGAACGTGCATACAGCTAGCCATCATTCCAGCGTTCTCCGACTTAATATAAGTTTTTTGTTTGGCTCCACCACTTCAGCCAAATAAGCCTCCTGACGACCCCCGAGTTCACACGACTCTTACAATGGTACGGCCAATACTTAGTTGCAGTCAAGAAGATTGAAAGACTCAATGGAGGACTATGGTCATGCCATTTGACACCACACACTCCGCACACTTGTCGAATTTGCTGGAAAAAGAAACAATGGCGGGCTAGAAGTTAGAACTTGGCTAGAATAACGGAAGAAATTCAGAAGATCTGGACAACGTATTTCACTCTGGAGCAACTCTGGAGGTTATCCTGGCAGTTTGATTCGTGTTTATGCCGACGGTTTCGGCCGTAAGACTCTCCTGACATACCTTTCTTCGTGCGGCCCATGATGCTTATTCCGACTCCCACTCCCGTTACACCCCATTTTTTCTCGGCGCTAGTGGCCTACGTTCTAAGCCGCATTATCTCCCCACCCGCAGAAAAGGTTTCTCGAAGGCGTCCTATTGTGCCATCCCGATTTAGGTACATAATGTCAACGTGCGTTGTGCGCGCCTGTACTCATAAAAACTGCAACCCTACAGCGCACCTTCGCCCATTGTGATGAAAGGAAGATAGGAAGTGTCTGTCCTTACGTACGTCGAACTGAGCATGGGCTACCTGGGAATCTCGTTTGTACTTCATAATATTTTTCCGAGGCAGGAATGAAATTTGATAGATTTCCGAGATCCCTTGGCTGAGACCGACGCTTATGCAAAAGAAAAGGGGACGAACAAATTAATAAGATTCTATGTATGCATGATGCAGAAAACAACAACGATGATAAAAGTGAATGACGAAACATAATTCCAACACGGCATCTCTATCTGAGGAAAGAAACAAATGTCTCTATGGGTGATAGATAGATAGAGGAATCAAGGTGATGATGAGAAGATGGGTACCCAGACGCGCACATGTGAGGAGTGGATGGATGGATGGAGGCGAATAATGATGAATGTGGAATACATTATGTGGAGAGTCTGTGCCGAACATCCGAGAGTTGGGATGGGAAAAAGAGGCGATGAAGAAAGAAGAAATAAGGAAAAATCTGAAGGAAGCTACAGTATAGTATATACAGTGGAGCAAAGGCTGATAGCATCGGAAACCATAGAACGAAAAAAAAGGGAGTAAAGTACCAGGAGAAGCAGTGGCCAAAAACGACTCCAAACCCATAACACCACCCTCTACTTGAAAAAATCGCTTCCAGGCCCAAGTTGACTCTCCTCGCCCTCACTCTTTGCTGAAACGGCAGACGCCCCAAGCTGTGATCCCGCAACCGCCGAATCAGCCTCGGACGCCTGCGACTCTGCCCCATACCGCATATTCATCAAGAACTGGCTCTTCATATTCAACTCCTGCGTACTCGTCATCATCCGTTGAGCTTGCTGTGGTCCTCCTGCAGATGCCGACCGCCGATGCCCAAACCCAAGACCTAATGACCCCGGACTAGTCGAAGCTTGATGACGGTGTCCGAACCCAACAGCCCTCCGAGTCCCAGATCCTTCCAATACTGCCTCCTCATCAATCACGATGCTCCTCTTGAACGGGTCCATATCCTCCTCCTCTTCCTTAGGTGGTACTCTCGATGACGGTCCAGCAACAGGCGTTCGCTCATCCGAATCCCCTTCAGAATCTGGGAGGTAAGGACTTAGAGGCGCCGTCTTGAATTGCGAGTGGGCGATACCACCTTGCTGATGCCGAAGTATTGTCGAAGGGGCCGCCTTCCTCCCTCCAGCTGCTGCCGCGTCCTCTAAATCGCTGTCTACATCGAACAACGGCGAGCGCGGGATGATCGTTTCCGGTTGTCGCGGGTGCTTTCGCTGCTGTGCTTCTCGTGTCCCATCGTACTCAAATGCAACAAACACCTCCTCTCGCCTCCTCTCACCTGACGCCTTGTCGATGCAGTAGCAGAGGTATAATGTGTCAGCCCTAGAACAAATAAATAAATAACATTGTTTTTAAAAATAAACCACTCACGTGTCCTTGACCAAACCTACACAGAACAACCCAACCAAAGCAGTTACAGCACCTGCGAGGACTGCAGCGCCCAGAGCTTCGTTCGGTGCTCCTAATGTGTGAGCGACGAATAGGTACGTCATTAACGCGAATGGGAATGTCAGCGTTAGCGGAGATATCGTCAGCAACGCAAGAGGTGCTGCACACTCGTAAATTAGCATAGCACAGATTAAAATGAATGAAGAGAAACATACGTTCAGAGCTGAACCTCCTCTTTCTGGTTACGTTCCTTCTCTCTCCCCTCGCTGGCTCTGTCTCAACTATCGGCCCTTCAATCCCATGAACCAGTACCCGACCACGCTTCGCACTCTCCCAAAAGCCCGCACCCGTCAAGCCAGTATAAACCAGCGCGTATTTGCTCAACGTCCCACTTTTCTCCTCTAACCACCCTACGGCTATCCGGACCCCAGGTACGACATACAAAGCGACTGGCACACTGAGGGGTACCCATGGGATGCGCAACAGTAGAGGTGGCAGACGTTGGAGGAGGAGGGCGAGTAGTGCGAGCATCCGGAGTATGGTAAGGATGAGCGAGGAGAGGACAATAGACCCTAGAGAAGGCCCAGTTGAGCGCGTGATGGCAGCATGAATGGTGTGTGTGGACGTTGGCGGTGGTGGTGGTGCCGATGGGCTGTAATACTTGATTAGTAAGGTAGAGTAACAATCTCAAGTATACTTACTCTGCGAAATACCAGCTGCCGATGACGCTCGCGCACGTCGTCCTTAATACACCTCTCGCTACTGCCCAACTCCATAGCCATATAGTTACAACGAGAACAATTGCCCAATTGGCCCAAGCTTGGACATGCCATTCAAACCTATTTTTGCCGACATCTGTCTTATAGCCAATTAAGAGCAGTCGGAAAATAAGGGTGATGAAGGGTAAGCTGCCTATCAGCATGGCCAAGAGGATTGCTGGAGAAGTAGCAAGGAGAAAGGGATTGGCGATGAGAAGATGAGTGGTTAATGTTAATGTTGATGAGGTCGTGTGAATGTGTCTTGGGAGATGGAGTAACCGGCGGGCAGTCAATAAAGATAGGGTAAGTGGAATGAGAGAGAATAGGCGTAGGCTGTTAACCGGCTATTAATATCGTGAAAAGCTAATCAAGTGTGTCAAATGCTTACCCCACAGTTTCACCCCAAGTCGGCGGTGTATCTCCATCCCACATGAAACTGCCTACGAAGGCCCAAATTGCCGAGATAAATAGTGTGGCTGGTATGAAGACGGACGTCGCGACCATGACAGGTTTCACGAAAATCCGCAATAGGTAGACATGCACGTACGCGGCTACCGCGCTGACGAATGTTAAGATGATGAGCATGGGGACTGTCCGGAGGAGAATTGTGTATGGCAACATCGAACTAGGTATTCCTACCGGCCTCTTGGTCACGAAAAGGAGGAGAATGCAGAAAAAAAGGCAGAGAGTGACGAATCCCAACCAGAGCGATATCCAAGTCGCATCGTGGTATTTCCGTCGTTTGCGTGGGGTATGTCGTGGATCGGGTAAGGAAAAGACGTCAAGAGGACGCATCAGGCCGTCCCTGGGGAGAAGAGAATCTGTCAGGGAAAGAGAATGAGGTTCCCGAGAAGGCGGGGGTAATGGTGCGTGGGGATTTGGTCGTTTCTGGCCTTGAGGCGCCACCAGTAAATCTGCTGGAGGACTTGAGTCGGACGACGCTGGTGAAGGCGAGCGAGGTGAGCGACCCAGGTGCGCCAGCCATCCCTGTGGAGATTCTGGGCTTGTAGAACGCGCAATCAGAGGTACGGCCTGCCCCCGCTGTTGTACTTGGCGAAACCCACGGCTCCCAACGTGCTCGTCTTCGTCGAGCCGTAGATAAGGGTCTTCGTCATCGTCATGGACTGTCCCCTGCGTCATCCCACTTTCCCGAAGATGGGGGTCATCCATGTCGTCGAGATCGGTGTCGTTCCCACCTTGGCGAGAGCCATCATCTGTGGTAAACGAGAAGAACATTGGTTGGGACGAAGACAGTGTGGAGGCCCCATTCTGTTTCTTGAGATATTGAGATGCGTAGGCTGAAAAGGAGGTCGCCATCGACGTCCTCAGAGGACGAAAATATTAGAGTGAGGCGTAGTGGTGGTCCAGAAACAGGTGCGTGACAGTATATGTAGGTGTGACAAGAAAGCTCTCCCCAAATGCTTGCCAACATCGTTATGCCCCAGTCTGGTACTCATAACTAAATGTAGCGGGTACTTGTCTTCGAACTTGAATCTTTTTCTTGATATATTGCAGCCGAAATATATCTGGGGGATTTGCGCCCCTGGAAATCCCAAGATCTGCCAATCCATTTCCGTTCTCAAATCTTCAAAATTTTCCGCGTCGGCATCCGAAGTTGGCACGGCCTTGCCTTCAAGAAGACGGATTTTAGGATACCATACAATGAAAAAAGGTATGTACTCTTTCATTTCATTTCCATTACGTGGGATCCTTAGAATTTGAAGCCGATAACGTCAAGCCTCTGGATGACTCAGGGTAAGTAGCGAGGCACTGCAGAATGCATTGTTTCCTCAGTGCCGGTTATCTCTGCGTCAGAAGACAGCAAAATCACTGGAGTCAGTTTATATTCTGGCCGCGCAGAAGTCACTCGCCTGTTCAAATTTGAGATAAAAGCTGGCCAGAACAAGGTCACAATCCTGGAGCTTCCCCGTTTACTTCAAGAGGATTCACTTAGGTAAATGACTCCTAATGTTTATTTACCCTTGACTGTATCCCGAGCAGAGTTGAAGGAAGAGGAAATGCTTCCATCCACGATGTAAACATCTCAAGGCCTTTACCTCCCATCAAGCCGTCCGAACTCACCCCTGGGTCGATCACTGGCGAATTCTTAAAGCGAAAGTGTGATGAGACAAAGAAGGCTCTCTCGAGCGCCTAGCAATCTTGCCACACTTTAACGCGTTATTTAGGGACGGTCTCTGCGACCCAAATGGACATCTCGAACCTTTCCAGCATGCTCGATGAGTATAACCTCGCCGCCCGCAACTTCGACCTCCAGATTCTTGATTTCGATAAAGAGTTGGCCGAGTTAGACAAATTCACTCCAAAGCTCGCTCTGCGAATGCCCAGCCGATCCAATTTTGGCAAGTCACTATCAATGTGCACGGGCAAATCGACGAGGAAGTAACGGTTCTCCTCAAATATGGTCATTAACATTAATTCAACTCTTTGTTTCTACTTCCGCTGAATTATTTCTTCTCTGAAGCTGTCTATGGCGCTGATTGGACCGCAAGCTATGACATTCGAGCTGATACAGAGACAAGCAAGGCGCCGTCACGATCCTCTACAAAGCTGCGATCACCCAAAGCACCGGCGATGTAATTAATTTTTCTATCCGCTGTGCATAATTTTTCAAGCATGTGGAGAACAGTCCTGGGATGACGTACCTCTAACCCTCGAGACAGCTACACCCTCTTTCGGGATCTCCGTTCCAGATCTCACATCATGGAACCTCACCATTGCCAAACCCCCACCCGCAATCTCACATCGAGAGGCTTATCGCTCCAGCCCAGGCTATGCTCCTTCCTCTGGCAGGAAGCGTTCTCACATTCACAGAATCCGTCCCGTTTCTCCTGAATATGAGCCAACGTCGCCGCGTTATTCTCCTGCATCTCCAGTGTTTTCTCCTGCCTCGCCGGCTCTCGATCTCCACCTATGGAACAGGAAGTTGTCAATGTCTCGACCAAGGGCAACGTAGCTGCGACATTTCGGGTGCCAGGTCTCACCAGCGTCCCGAGTGACGGTGGCAAATATAACGTAACGATATTCCAACTGAAGTTCGATGCGAATTTGTTGTGGTATACGATTCCGAAGGCAGATACAAGAGTTCACCTGAAGGTACGACTATTCTTCAAACTCTGAGTACTAAAAAAAACTGGTTCATAATGCCAATTTTTGATTCCCTCTCAGGTATAAATAAAGAACGATTCAGTATACACCTTCATCGCTGGTTCCGCGAACGTCCGTGTAGACGGAAGCTTCATTGCCACAACACGCATACTCTCTATAAGCCCACAAAAAACATTCGACTGCCCTCTTGGGTATGTCCTTTCCCGTTATTTTTAATCAGTTGCCCTCGCTAATCTTCAATGATTTTCTTTTCTCGCAGCCTCCACCCCTCCGTCTGAGTAACCACTCGCGCAAACGACAAGCTCCCCAATCAGGGTTCCTCTCCAAAACCTCCACCGAAACATTCACACAGCGCATCATACTGCTCAACACAAAGTCCATCGCGATCGACAACCTCAAAGGGACTGACACTATACCAGTTTCGGAGGATGGATGTTTTGAAGTTAAGTTGATCAATCCGCGTTTGGTATATGTACCAGTGGGCAATACTTCTTCCGTTTCGTCTCTGCTGGGCCCTGCCACTAGCGAGAAGCAGAAACCGGTAAGAGTTAAGGAGAATATCGTTGCACAATGGGAGGGAGTGGACGAAAAGGACTTCGTGGGTGCGCTGGTAAAATCAATTGGTTGTCATGGCGTCGTTGCTTCCACAGAAGCCTGCTATGCTGTTGTTACAATTTGAAGTGGGCTTTGCGGGAGGTCTTGTCGTGGAAGGTATTGCTGATTATTAGATCGTAGTTTTGAAGTTCATTGGTTTCAAGAACATCACGGCCGAGTTTGTTGTATATAAAATGCTACAATTACTTGATACATAAGTTTTTCACCACCCAAGTCCAACCAAAATAAAAAATCAATATAATTTTTTTACAAGTTGTGCAGTTTTTCCAATTGCAATGAAGTCAAGGTCGATATACCGATAGGGAAAACACAATAGCGAACTTCCAACTCAGGGTAGTCTTCGGCTACTTCTGAAGTTAATTGGGTGGCATCATCTTGGTCAGGGGTGATCAATACAAGGTAGCATTGTCGCTCATTCCAAAAACGAGTAGGGATGTGCTCGCGAATGAAATCGAGACCCCGTATCTTGGGGTAATGCCCCCCAGTCCGAGACACAGTAGTCTTGAGGATAAATATATTCTTCAGTGTGCAGATGATAGCATCAAACGACATGAAGTCTTTGGAGACTGGTCGCCAGTAAAAGGGTAGGTCGTTCCGATTGGCATCATTGAGATTCAAGCTGCCCGAGAGTGAAATGGCATTTGAAACAACAGGCATGGCAATTGGGGGTCCCATCGTTGATGGGTGGCACATAAGTGGTGTAGCAGTTGGGTCACCAGTCAATCGAAGATACATGAGCTTTTCGTAGAAACTGGGAAATGAAGATTCCATCTGAAAGTCTCTGCACATCATACTGAAAAACTGAGATTGTTGAGTTGCATCAAGGCGCGTCACTTGCTTCAGAATGATGTCGAGGATGTGCTCAGTTGCCACCGTGACCCCCATGATTCCTCGGGAACTGGTCATGGGGTGGATTGAGAAGAGGTCATTGGACGTGTCAGAATCGGGAAGTTGGGTTAGTACGAACTTGAGGGCAGCACGCAATGTGTGCATCACCATGTCAGCGGGTGATACATGACCCTCAGCAAGGGCAAAGCAGGTGCGCACAGAAGGGCCCCAACGATGATAATTCTCCACAAGGACGTCGACGTCAAGTGAATAAAGCTGACTGGTGCCGTGTAAACAAGTACTCTCGCAGGAACTTTTGACATCGACTCACCCGAGTGCCTTCAATTCAATGACTGTAACACACTCCATTACAAACATTCTCACTCCCCTCCTCTGCTTTTTCCATTCTTTGTATCGATAAGGCTCGGGGGGAGCTGTTTGGACCACAAAGACGTTTGGCCCACTTCTCTGGAAGATAAGACAGGGCTCGACTGAGCCAGGGCCGGAGTCGGCGAGGGCCCAAGTTCCCGAGGGGAGATCGACGAGGCGACTGCTATCATAACCTACGGCGCCGGAATCGGTAAAGAGAATAAAGGTATCTTGACTGTATTGTACCGCAGTCGGCAATCCCAAGCTAAGGCGGTTCAGAAGGACAAAAAGCGAGAAGTATGTCCTTCCTAAGGGATCCTCGTAAGCAAGGCAGGTTTGAGCTCAAGGCCATCACATACCATTTCCAGGGTGACCTGTGATAACGGCGCCTGAAGCTGGAGGTTTCTGCCAGGATGTTAGCGTCGCCAACGCGGTATTATACTCCTCCAGGAATAACAAAATAGGTGTGCCATAGTTCAGACGATATAGATCGAGATCTTTCAGAACCTCGGCTGGAACATAACGGAACGTTTTCGAGTCAACTGTCAACTCGCTGAGCATGGGATCAAGCGGCGTCTTCCAGAAGGCAGAATGTAACGGTTGGAAATAATCACCAACCAGCCTCTAACCCGAAATCAGCAAATATTCAGAAAGCGGGTAATTTTTTGGGCAAGCATAAGGGGAGCGAGATGAGACAAGGTGACGAACCGGCTTCGATACTGTTTTGGCAAGCGCTTCAGTTGTATTGTCCCTCGTAAACGGTGAACGCAATGTTAACAGCGAAAGCCACCAAGCTCACTTTTTTGGTGCCATAGCTCAGCGTTCTTCTTCAACCGAGTCGTCTGCTTCGGAGATTAACTTCCTAGACTTTCAAAATTTGAACTCCATACCCGAGAATTCATGACCTGGCATGCCCCTTCCGCCAGGTCCTCCTGGATTGAAAGAATAGGCGCACGGTAGCTAAGACCTTCCATGGAAAGGGGATCCTGACACGTTGTCTATCAAGTAGGCTTAGTGGGAACCGAGGCGGATAGACAGGAAACACATGCGCATAATGCGGCGTACCCAGATCCTGCCCAAAACACTAAGCTGCTCAATAATCCCGTAATTGAGTGGCTGCTGGGCATTGTCAAGATCCCGAACGACCCGGTAGGCACGAGACGGCCCGACACCTACTCCGTTCTTGCAAGATATTTGCGATGTCTCCTTGCGCCCAACTTCGAACACGACCTCCCAGGATTAGTGGATTAAAGACCATGGACAGGACCCTTGAACGAGTCACTACGTCGTTTCATTCGGGTGAAGACTGCGATGGAGGGCCAGTTGAAAGGCCCCAGCCTGAGGTAGACGATCTTTGCATTCCGGAGTGGCAAACCAAAGTGACTCCTCAAGACTGGATCACCAGGACCGTGAACTGGCTTGGTTTGGCCAAGCCCCAAGATGGCGTAAATTGGTAGTCTCTCGTAGACATACCATGAGTGATTTTTATGTCTTGTACGAATCACATTGTATGTGGTAATTGGCCCTGTCCACATAAATGTTTGGATTCGTTGAAAACCTCGAGATGCAAACACTAACCCAAAATATATCGAAGCTATTTCAGTTACTTGCGTGTCGTTGAGTTGCAGCTGGCTCAGGTTCATGATGGAATTATAACAAGAATTTTGGAGCATGTTGGAAACATTTTTGACGGCCATGGTGGCTGTGTCATCGCCTGGCTTCTCAGTGGCTCACCACGATGCGACTCGTCGGCGATTCGGAAAAGAAGGCTGCAGGCGCCTATCCGAACGTTGCACGCTGCAACCGCATGCCCTCCTCCCAACCTCAATCATATCGGACTGTGCATGAAGCCGAGGGACACAATGTTCAACAAAGGACGGTCGGGTCTTCTGAACTTCAACATGTCGATGTCCGATAGTTCGCCTGGCACAGACCATCGCGAAAAATCAGGCATCCCTGTTGAAGGTCAGATACGTACCTCAAGCGAAGATGCCGAACGCCCCACTGTCCGTTCAATGAAATTTTTCTTTGAAGCTAAGATGAAAGGCGAGTCCAAGAATTCTGTTTCCAAGATCGCTTCGGATGAAGAGGTTCAACCTAAAAAATCAAAGGTGCGTTACTATTTTCCGATTTCTCCTTCACAATTTCTTGGCCACTAAAAGTGATCGCTGCAGACGATTTCGAAGGAAGAAAGTACACCACCCAAGACCTCATTTCGTGCTCATCCTCGTCAATCAGCAGGGAAAATTCCATCCGATTTGCCTTTACTCCGTTCCGTCTCTACCAGGCAGGTTACAACCCCCCAAGGGCTTCATCCAGTACACGCGGACCAAGATCAGCTACCTGGGGAAGCCCCTTTGGCTCTCAGCGACCCAATCCAAGTTCCTTCCCTTAGGACAGCCCAGAAAAATCATACCACTTCTGCAGCAGTCGACGCTGATTCTTACACGGATGCATCTCCACCAATCAAGCCTCATATCAATAACTTGTCTCTAGACTTAACGTTTGGTCCTATTTTTCCCCCTTCGCCACCATTGACACCAAAAACTCCAAAGTCAACGACTTACATTGATAATTCCCTACGTTCAACCAAGTTGAATACGGTCTCATCTCGGGAAGCGGGGGGGCTCAGATCTCGACTTCAATTGCGGAGTGACTCTGATCCAAGTCCGGATGCGCCGTCATCACCTTCGCAGCGCCACGTTAGGAAGAATTCGGTGGCCGATAAGCGCACCGACAAACGGCTCAAAGAAACTCGTGACAATACAATTGAATTTCTTTCAGCTCTGCGAGAGACCCCTGTAAAAGCTGAATCGTATTCCAACCACATCCACGAACCACCACCCAAGGCTACGTGTTCTCATATATCAGAGGTTCAAGAACTTCAAGACCAGTTAGCTAGCGCCATGCGCGATCTTCAAGTGGCGAAGGACGAAACACTCGTATATAAAAACTCAACGGTTCAAATCAACAAGGATCTGGAGCGTTTAGCGAAGGATTTGAATGGAACAACAAGTACCCATGAATCACTTGTGCTACGCCACGACAGGACTAGGTCCGAATTGCAGATGGTTCGAGATGATTTTAAGAGGTTGCTTAGGGAGAAACGTGGATGGCAGGAACAGTTTGATGTGATGCACCACCAGGTCGTTCAGGCTGAGCGGCAAATAAGGTGTCTCAATCATCTCACAAAGGCGAGGTTTGAAGCACGCCAGGACGACGTTTTCGGTTCGCCCGCCCGCACCAAAAAACTGGCCGCTTTGTCAATCGATCCAAGTACTAAGGTGGTCAATACTATTTTGTCACTCAACGCCAAGATTCAACAGTTAGCAAATAAATTCATCGAGAATTACCTGGAACCAGCGATTTTTTGTCCCATCCGACCTCAGAGCAGCGTTGTGGTCAAGGCGAAGAAAATGCTGGGCGAAGACCTCACTCAGATGCTGCAAGCTCAACCGAAGATGAAAACTTCGACACTCTACCAACTCCTCGTGACTGTCGTGTTAGAAGTTTTCTTGGTTCAATGGTGTTCGTCTATCATTGAAGGCTGGTATCCCGAGCGGCCGTCATTTTCGGATTTGCTGGCCAAGTTATCATCGCAAGTAACCGGAGTCTCGCCTTCGACGAGCCCCAGTGAGCTTTTTCGTCATATGTGTCTGCCCCCGTTTTCATTTGAATACTCTAGCTCAATGTGGGAAACAAATGCGAGTTATCGAGACCTTGAACGTCGCCTCTCCGGAATTCCCTGCGTGGGCGGCAGATGCGTTTGACGACCTTTCGGATATCTTGATGATAGGTGGACTGAGCATTTCCTCTCAAGGCCAAATCTTAAGCACGATACGGGATCTCTTCGAACTCGCCTACGACATCAGAGTAGCCCTAGCCGAGAAGGACATATGTCGCCTCGAACTCGTCGTTGTGGGACCGGGCACTCCTTTTCACCCGAAATGGATGGACGAGTCCCATACGCTAATGGGAAAAGGCACGATGGAGATGTTGTCGAAAATGGAACCTACCATTGGAACGACTAGTATGGGCTTGAAGCGCATGGCAAAGGCCACCAAAAATGATGAACAGCCCTATCTCGTGAAGCCGAAGGTCGTTACGGCGCGCGTCTTGTAGAATAACAAACCTTGAGATTTCCATTGTAGAATCTGCAGCCTCGGCGCAAACCAATTGAGACGGTCTCAGCCCAGCAAAGTCATGTCACATTCCTTCGATAATCTGCGTTTTCGAGAACGACAGCACTGCTCAAACTACAATTGCCAAGGGCAAATGATGACTAGGATGTGAGTAAAAGAGTCGTAGATCACGTTACCGTAATTACAAGTAAACCTTGTCCGAAACAAGTTCAATCAGAATCAATCTCATACCTACCTGTATTCATTGTTATGAACTCTCCTCCTGAAATTGGGTCACCTTCTCCCTCGACGCCCTCTTCTGGTTCGCCACCCCCAGAGGAAGCTTATCAGCAGACAATCGTGAACACATCGAGCTCCTACATCTCGAACTTGACAAGCCACATTGGAGCTGCATTCGGAGGCCAGAGTTCCTCGAAACGCCGATTGCCGACAGGGTCATCGTTTGGAGCTGCATCGTCCTCACGCGACACGAAGACCAGGAGGCGGGGAGCGGAGCCTGGGCGTACAGTTGGTGGTCCTTGGGAACCTTCGGGAGGGAAGAAAGACAAGGATGAACTGATTGATATGGCGCTCGTTGAGTATCTAAGGAAAGGTAAGGTTTTCGGTCACTTGATTTGAATATGGCTTTTGACGGTATCTAGAAATTGGGGACCCTTTCATGGAGCATGGAATTAGGGGATAAATGCGATGACTCAGACCTAGTGTGTTGAGATCCATTATTGTGTGGCAATCTTCCTGAAATCCTCTTTAAGCTCCTCCACTTTGTATTATACGCGCCACCTGAGGCACCCTTGCACTCATACACTTTGTAGTAAACTTAATTCTCAAATCGGAGTCATCCAGTCAACCTCGACCGTACATCTTAATGCCTCAAAGAATGTTTAGCTGATTTTTTCTACAAATTTCATCATCAATATTAGGCAAAATATACCGAGCACGAATAAAGAATGGCCGCAGGTGTTGTATGATGTGTACAGACACTTTGTGCCCTGCACCTTAAATAAATATCCTAGACGTCGCAATCGATACAACGGCAGTAAAGAGATGTTGGCAGGCCGATCCATACCTGACGAGTTTGAATTTCTTCCCATAGGACACTGTAAATGACCGCATCTGGATGTTTAGTATTTACATCGGCAAAATATATCAGCGTAGGTGAAGTTCCCGTTCTGTAAGCCAAAGTGAGCATCCTCGACCCACTTATACACCAAGCGAACTCATACATTCGAGGATCTCCAGGAATCCATGTTTTTCTAGTTACGTGTAGATCTATTCGATACAAATCATAATATTGTACAGCAGGTAATACAAATATGCACACATGCAACGGTCCCATCGCGAAAGCGTCAACCTCAATCGCTATGTGACCTTCCTTTTCATAAACCCTCTCGCCCCAGAAAGTACGTCCTTCCCTTTATTAGGCAGCCTTTTGATTCCATCACCCACTCGGGAAGTCTCTTCCTTCGCCGTCCTTCGCTCCGACAAATTCGTCTGAACGCGCCTCATCTCCACCCCGTGTTCCTCCGTGGCAAAACCAAACCCATGGTCGGGAGACAAGGTACCCGTCGCCATATCCGTCCGACTACCTGGTCGCACATCGAGGGATGGCCGACCGGTGAATCGTCGTCTGTGAGACTGGACGCTGCTTGGCCGAGATTCGTGAGGTGATACCACTTGTGATACCTGCTCGGGAGCTATGAGGCCATATTCCGGTCCTTGACGCAAAAAAGCGGATAAATCTTTATTGGGGTGTATCTTCTGTAAGAGCTGGACCGTTTCGAGATCTCCGGCGTTGTAACCAAATTTCCAAGCTCTATAAAGGAAGCGAGGCGCCAGCGAAAGTGACACCGTGATAGGAATACAGAGCCAGAAATAAGCCGATCGGAAAACATAGTAGTCGTTGCCATACAATGTCGTCACTGCATAACCAGGGGATATAAGAGAATAAATAGCCTGTATGGATCATATAAGTAAAGCAGTCGTTATGGATGAGGGGTTTGTTATAGCGTACAGTGAAAACCCATTGCACAACGATTCCGATGAAAACAGCAAAGAAAATCCACCAAGTCCAGGCAGTGGCGGTGAATCCGGTGAATATATTAGCCACGAGAACAGATGAAATCGCCATCGTCTACAAGAACAAATGTTAGACTTGAAAGGAAGGCTATGACGTCCGGCTAGTGCTTACAGTTGAAAATTCGTTGATATATCCGTTGTATCCATCCGTCCTTGAGGTTGGCGAGGTATATGTGTATAAAATCAGAAAATAAATAATTGCAGACTACAAATTGAAGAAGACATTAGTCAGACAAGGCGACTTATAAGGAATTGAAAAGTGAACTCGCTTGAACGACACCATCCAGCATATACACCAGGAAGGGCTTCGTTCCAAACCAAGTTCCTTCTCGACCATAACGGTATAATTGGGGTACATCCATCAAAACACGCGAATCTGTAGAATACTCATGATAAGGTATATGTCAAGGATTATCGAAAACAACAACGCACCAAGGAAGCGGTCAAACAAGCCTACTCCAACGACAGGTGCGATTGTCCATAACGAATTCCAAAATAAAATAAAAATATAATCCATTACACTGGTAATAGAACCTGTCAGATACTTGTGCATAACGAAAGACTCGAAATAGAGGCTCACTAGTTTGCGCTCCATCCATCATAGATTTGGAACCAAGCTAACACGCCGACTGGGACGATGTTTTTATAAAAAAAGTTGAGAATCCTAATGAAAGAATCGAAAGTCGCTTAGCCCCCATCAAATGCCCGTAAAGTCTATGAACATACATGACGCCATTTCGAGCATACGACCAATGTCCATGAACAAGCATCAGCTTCTTGAGGAACCGGAACTAGGTAGCCAACACGATACCCCAGAAGTTTAGCAATGTAATCGAGACGAAAGTAAGGGAAACCATACCTGGGCAATTGCAAAATCCGAGGAGTTGACAGCCTGAAGGCCTTCCTCGCCTGAAATGCCAACCCCAACATGCGCGGCCTGAATCATGCTGACATCGTTCGCTCCATCGCCAATCGCCAATGTCATAGCACCCAATCCATCTTTGACCAAACGAACGATCAAAGCCTTCTGAAGTGGGGAGACACGACAGCATATGACCCCATCACAAAGGGTGGCAAGGCGGAGGAGGATTTCTTTGTTCTCGTCATCTGCGAATGCCTTAAAAAGAGACATTAACAAGGCAGAGAGGCCTAAATGAACATTCTGTGACCGACCTCGAGCAATGCTGACCCGTCCACAACGAGGACAAACCCTCCTGGCCGTGCTCCATTGTCCGCACCGACGATGGAAGATACACCAGTATTTATTCTCCGAAGGGGGATAGGTTCTTCGGAAATGCCTTCTGTAGATAGGGATCCCAGCTGATCCTTGGTTGTATCCTGCTGCTTTGGAAAAAACTGGGCCAATGCATCAACCATTTGGTCATGCGCTGGACGCGAACTGCCATGGATAATAACGATGTTTGAACTAGGATTGATCAAGTTCGTGCTGCGTCCAATAGCTAAAATCCCGTCAGTGTCAGTATTTGTGGGTTGAATTATGAGTCGAAGGATGCTGACCAACTGCTGTCTCGAGCTTATCCCCCGTCGCAACCCAGATTTTGATTCCAGCTTTTTTCAGATCCTCAATGGTTTCTGGGACGCCATCTTGTAATCGATCCTCGATAGCAGTCGCGCCGAGCAAATGGAGGTTTTGCTCTAATTCATTGGAGACCATGTCCACCTGTTCTTCGCGATTCTCGAGGGAAATGGTCGCTTGCTGGTAACGCAACCTCCAGGCCTCGTATTCGTGAACTGCATCGCGACAAAGTATCAGCATAGGTACAAGTTCCCATAAAGAATAGTTACCTGGTATAGTTCTATAGGCCAAAGTGAGCGTCCTCAGCCCACTACTCGCAAATTCTCTCAAATGAACCTCTGTCTCCCTTTTCATCTCCTCCTGAGCTTCAGTCATCAATAGCCGTTCAAAAATCACGTTATCGGCGCCCTTGGTGAGCAGAAGTAATTCACCCTTGTCCGAATCCACGTCGATCCTTCGTAACACCACACTCATACGCTTGCGCGCGCTTGTAAATTCGAGGATCTCCAAGAGTTCATATTTTTCTACCTCTGCGGATCGTGGTGTGCGGATGGATAGAGTTTCTCTGTCTTTCCCCAGGAAGACGAATCCTAGATCGGATGCAGTTTGCACCAAGGCAGCCTCGTCGGGGGATTGGGCTTTGTATTCGATATTCCCGGTTTCTGCGTCCGTTGCCGCGAGAACAGTATGGCAAAGCGAGAGGACGATAAAGAAATAGTTAAGGAGCGAGGCGTCGGCGTTATTATTGTTGGCGGCATTTTGGATGTCATTCAGCAGGTTAAAGTCACTGAACTTGACTATTGCATCGACAGCGGGAGATTCACTTGGAAGAGAAATTTCTTCTTCTGCTTCATCGGAGGCTCCGCCGTTGCCTCGATATGCTTTACCACCAATCGAGCACATCTTGAATAGCATCGAGTTCTAAATGCCACGTTGAGCATGGGAAATTAGGTTCAATCGAAAATTAAACACACCTGTGTTAACGTGCCTGTCTTATCGGAAAAGATATACTCGATCTGGCCTAAATCATCTGATAAATTCCAAGTCCTGGCTTGCGTAGCCTGGTTGGTTTTTTCGTAACAAATATCGGAGTCAAAATAGATGAAAGCGGCTTGGCATGTGCGGACGAATTCCATGGATATGTATAACGAGATCGGGACGATGGCTTGGAACCTGAACGCGTACTTAAGAATATGATTCAGACACAAGAGGTAGTAAACCAAACTTACGTCAAGAGAGCAAACGCCCAGGTAACAAGTCCGTTTAATTTCGGATTGTCGTCGCTTTTGTTGTCTCCGTAAAGCCAAGGTGCATTCAGAGGGAAGAATTTCTTCTCTAATGTGGAATCCGCGATAGCACAAATAGTCGCCATTATAGCAAGGATTATGAGATTTATGAATCTAAATGATACGTAGAATTTCGTAAGGGTTGATTTCGGAAAAATGATGGAACGTACACCATAGGATTCATTTGCCTCTCGACTTTGCTACGTTTGCTCGGCGTTCCTCCGGAATTCATCATGATTTTCGAGTCCAAGCCCGTAAAGAGTACAATCCCTATCACCCATTCCGTATTCCGCAAAACTGTACCACGAAGGAGGGTCATAGATAAATCAATAGACGACGTAGATCCATCAATCGTTACGTTGGCATTAAGTCGATACATGTCCGTATCTGGCCGCTCGCATTGGATTCGAAATGAAGTTTGAGGGTCTGCACATTCTTGCGCGGTATTTAAATCGGAGAGCGCCGGCACACCGCGTCGTGACTTCAGATTGGTTTCTCCATCCAAGTTCATCGTCTCCACAAATGCAACGTTTTCATCTTCCGATGTTGTACAGATCAGAATATCTGCAGGAAAGGACTGGTTATTCCTGATTTGGACGAAATCGCCGACCCGAACATCCTCCCAAAATGTTTGTTTCCAATGTGCTTTCGAAGGAGTGTTGTTGTCATCTTGATCCCGCTCGGGAGCTAGGGTGGCGGTCGACTTGCTGCGGGTTGGAAGAATGCCTCGAATGAAGGTTTTCGTCTTTCTCTCCGTTACATTGGGATTTAACCAATTTCCGCCAGAAAGCACGGGGACTTGGCTATAATTGACCCGTTTATCTGACTGATGGCGCTTGAAGTCTTCATACCCATCCTTCAGTGCAGTCACGGTTAGGACGACCAATAACGGTACAAGGACAGCCCCAGGGGCGATGGTCCTAAACTTGGGAAAGAATTGAAGAACGGCGATGAATAGGAAGAATCTGTCGGCATGCTCAACGATCGAGTTTAAAAGGCAGTTTAGGTGGACGTACATATTCGCAATGCGTCTAAACTGCTCAAACAGATTACGAGGTAGGAAGGTTATGAGGGAGTACTTTGATGTAATGACCTGGTTCGAAGGGTATACGTGTTCACTCTTAACTTTTCCTTTAGGATCGAAGAAACTCCCAGGCAAAGATTGATTGACGAGAACGGTTCTGGGCGGGCCGGGGATTCGTTTACCAGAGAAGAGATCTTCGACCTTGAAAGCAACCAGGCGTGCGTACCAGTTCGAAAGGCGCGACTTTGCACTGGTGAGCATGGTCATCAATGGAGGGATAAGGGAAGCACCGCCTGGGAGCACCCATATGAGCGATGCTATTATCAAAAAGGCAAGGCCAACCATGCGGTCGGAACCCGGGCAAAGAATCAAATCAATCTCCGGAATCCGGATGAATTTGACAAGTTGACATCCATCTAGCTTCCGTTGTCACAAATGTTTTACTAGTGCCAAGTCCGTGGGGCCCGCAGACGGTAAGTAGTGTGCTGAAATGACACTGGGGCAGCCCTAGTCGCCAACAAGTTGAACAACGACGTTGGGAGTTAAGAGATGGAACTATTACTTAGTCTACTAGTAGATCGCGGTCACCTGTTACCTAAATTAACGATTTAACCCGTAAATTAAATAAATAATGACTTTTCTTACTGGTTTTGAAACATTCGCCATTCGCCTGCAATTTTAATCCGCGTGAGAAATGTATCTTCAAATTGTGGAGGTAATCATAAGGTCACCGCGTGTGTGCAAATATATCAGATTCCACGAAATAAGAATAAAGATATTTAGATAAGATAAGATGTACCCTAGACGTGCTGGTTCTAGGAGCCTGCTGTTTTATCGCTTTGCGCGTTCCCTGGTCAATGGTGAGCGCAATATTAACAGCGAAATCCACCAGGCTCATATTTTCGGGGCCAGCTTAATCTTTTCAACCAGACAACGTTAGCTACGAGAGAATACGTTTGTATTAGTCTCCTAAAACAAACCTAACGATAACTTGATCTATTTATTGCGAGCGAAGCGAGCATCATTCTAAGGGCTGGGGCTGCGAAATTGGCCCGAACAAACAAAGCCAAACTTTACTTGCACTGAGCCTCGAAGGAAAAGCTCCCATGTTGTATCCCTTCTTCCCCCGTCAATTCTTGCCCACTGCCTTCC
>Ga0307517_10004899_pt1 | contig 20394 bp, 20 predicted proteins | sample 23_EM_MG_FD_194515 | JGI IMG/M metagenome (GOLD analysis project Ga0307517, IMG submission 194515) | Populus trichocarpa ectomycorrhiza microbial communities from riparian zone in the Pacific Northwest, United States - 23_EM | ecosystem: Host-associated > Plants > Roots > Unclassified | place...
GTGCAGTTTATTATGACCGCATCAGAGGTTGGGAGTATCTTTAAAAAAGGAGCTACCCTGTCTGCGGCAATGGGGGGCTGTCAGGCCGAGATCGGTGTGTCCTCTGCAATGGCCGCTGCTGCCCTAACAGAATGTTTAGGCGGTTCGCAGCGGCAGGTCCTAATGGCTGCCGAGATTGCCATGGAGCATCACCTGGGCCTTACCTGCGACCCGATAGGCGGGCTGGTACAGGTACCTTGCATCGAGCGTAACACAATGGGCGCAATAAAAGCGATCACTGCCTCTCAGCTTGCCCTGCAAACCAACCCGGATAATGCCAAAGTGAGCCTGGATGCTGTGGTGAGAACCATGTGGCAAACTGCACTGGATATGAACTCTAAATATAAAGAGACGTCTGACGGGGGATTGGCTATTAATATCCCCATAAGTTTGCCGGAATGCTGATGTAACTTATTTAGTACTTTTTGCTTTGATGTTTTAAAACGGTAATTTAGTTTGCATCATGACAAACGAACGCCGTAATTTTCTGAAGCAGGCCGCTACTCTTGCAGGTGCTTTTTCTGCTGCCAGTCTTTTTAACCAGTTACACGCAGAGGAATGGAAACAGGCCTCAAGTAAGATAGGTCATCTTAACGCGGAGCAGGTTGCGGAGGATGAAGATTACTGGAGCATTATTCAAAGCGCTTTTACTGTTAACCCCAGTATCATTAACCTGAATAATGGCGGTGTATCACCCTCGCCTTTGGTGGTGCAGCAGGCCGTAGCCCGGTTTAATGACCTGTCGAATGAAGGACCTTCTTATTTTATGTGGCGTATTCTGGACCAGGGCCGTGAGCCGCTACGCGAAAAGCTTGCCTTGCTTGCCGGCACTTTGCCCGATGAGATAGCAATCAACCGCAACGCGACCGAAGCATTGAATACAATTATTTACGGCCTGAACCTGGAAAAAGGCGACGAGGTGATCGGTACCAAACAGGATTACCCCAATATGATACAGGCGTACAGACAACGTGCCATGCGTGATGGAATAGTCTACAAACAATTGAGTTTTGATTTCCCGATAGAGAACGACGAGCAGATTGTAAAAGCCTATGCAGATGCTATTACCCCAAAAACAAAAATTTTGCATGTAACCCACATGATCAATTGGGTTGGACAGACTATGCCAGTGCGTAAAATATGCGATATGGCACATGCAAAAGGGATCGAGGTAGTTTGTGATGGTGCACATTCATTTGGCCTGATGGATTATAAAATACCCGATTTGGGCTGTGATTACTTTGGTACCAGCCTGCATAAGTTTTTGTCTGCACCTATTGGCAGCGGGATGCTATGGATCAAGAAAGACCATATCTCCAAAATATGGCCACTGCTTTGTAACGGTGATCCGCACAGCAGTGATATCCGGAAGTTTGAGACATTGGGAACAAGAAGTTTCCCTATTGAGCAGGGGATTGGCGAAGCGATCAATTTCCAGGGGGCGATAGGCAATAAGCGCAAGGAAGAACGCATAAGGTACCTGAAAAACTATTGGGCATCAAAGGTTAAAGAAATACCAAAGGTAAAATTGCACACCTCGCTAAAAGCACAATACTCATGTGCCATATGTGGTGTTAGTATAGACGGTATGACACCCGGCGAATTGGATACTGCCTTATTTAATCAATATAAAATACATACTGTCGGCATTGTTTGGGAAAACATAAGCTGCGTGCGGGTGACGCCTCACGTGTATACCAAACTTGCTGACCTGGATAAACTGGTGTACGCTATAGAAAAGATTGCTTCGTCAAAAAAATCATAATCGTTATGGAAAACGGTCTGCCAAACATAGAATATGCAGTGCCACTTTTTATGGTCTCGGATATGGAAACCTCGCTGAAATTTTATACCGACGGCTTGGGGTTTAAAATATTGAATACCTGGACCCCGCGTGGCAAAATTGAATGGTGCTGGCTTCAGCGCGATGGCGGCCCGCTGATGTTGCAGGAATTTAGGGATAAACCTTATCTTTCAGGTAATAAGCCCGGCGCCGGTGTTTCTATCTGGTTCCAATGCCGGGATTCGCTGGCCCTGTACCATGAGTTTATTGAAAAAGGAATAAACGCCCAGGAACCATTTGTCGGTAATGGTTTATGGGATGTAAAAGTTACCGATCCCGACGGGTACGACCTGCACTTTGAAAGCCGAACCGATGTTGCAGAAGAAACGACGTATTCGGAATGGCTAAAAAGCAAATGAGATTATTTTAAATATTCTACTTTAAGCATTTGATCACCCTGGGGAGCAAACGGTCTACCCAAAAGCCGTACATCTTTTTTGATGGATGCAGCTTATCAGTTGTAACCGTTGAAGGATCATCCGCATAATCACGTGAAAGCGATGCTATATCAATGTAATTGACCCCTGCCTTTCGGCTTTCATCTTTGTCAATATTGTTGAAGGCATCAATTTGGGTTGCTATCTTTTCAAGATTACGACCATTGGCAAAAGGCGTTACACCCCAATCCGGAATAGACAGAACAAAAACACGTTTCTTATTGTCTTTTGCAAAAGCAATGGCGGTTTTTAATATGCTTGCAAATTCCATCCTGTAAACAGCAGTGTCCCTATTCTGAAACTGATTATTGACACCGATGAGTAAAGTGACGAAATCAAATTTTGAGGTGATACCGCTGTTAGCAATACCTGTAATGAGTTCATCGGTTCGCCAGCCATTTTTTGCGATAACAACGGGTGTTGATACATTAAATTTTTTACTTCTTAACCTGTCTGCGAGTTGATAGGGGTATGAACTCTCGACAGGCAATAATCTGCCAACCGTATATGAGTCGCCTAAAGCTAAATAGGTAAGTGTATCGGTTGTATTAGAAAAATTTTCGGTGAGATGGCAGGGATCAGGAATTACTTTTGGTTTGTTTTCCTTTGTAAAGCCAGCCAGAACGAACAACGGTAGTATTAAAAGCAACTTCGATGTCTTCATCCTGTTTAATATTACTTATTGCTTTGCAATTTCTGTATCAAAAGGGGATAGAGCTGCTCAACCCATTCAAGATACATTTTACCCGATGGGTGCAAACCATCAGATGCTATTAAATCCGGATCATTAGCTGCCTGGCGCGATATGGTTGTTATATCTAAATAATTGACTCCCGCTGCTGTACTTATTTGTTTATTGATGGCATTAAATTGATCTATTTGTACACCTATTGCGGCTTCGTTTTCTTTGCCAAAAGGCGTAACCCCATAGTCTGGAATCGACAAAACAAATACATGATTTTTATCCCCGTTAACAAAATGGATGGCAGTATTTAATACCTGCTCAAATTTGATCTTATAATTATCCTGGCTAAGCCCTCGGTATTGATCGTTTACGCCAATCAACAAAGTAACAAAGTCAAACTTTTTATCAGCAATACCGCTTTGTGAAATGGCATCAATTAATTCATCTGTCGTCCAGCCGGTGGTTGCTATGATGGTTGGAGTATTTACGGTTTGTTTTTGCCTGTTCAATTCATGCGCTAATTGATAGGGGAACGATCGGTCTGCCGGAACTGCCTCGCCGATGGTATATGAATCGCCCAGGGCAAGGTAATTGAGTATATGACCTGCAATAATATCCTTATTACTCATATTGGGGGTAAGGGTTGTGGTGTCAGATTGCTTTTTTGCACAACTGCTTAAAGTTGCAATTGCAATTAAAATTGAACAGAACATCTTCATACTATCTCCATATTGAACAATACGGAAATATGATGTTTTAAGTTTTTTTTGATGTCTTCTATATCTGCTTCTTTGCCAAGCTCTTTTTGCATGGAAGTTACCGCCTTATCATCAATACCACAAGGAACTATATAATTGAAATAATCGAGGTTGGTATTAATGTTGAATGCGAACCCATGCATTGTTACCCAGCGACTGCAGCGTACGCCAAGGGCGCATATTTTACGCGCATTTTCATTATCCGGATCGAGCCATACGCCGGTATAGCCGGGATAACGCTCCCCTTTTAAACCATACTGAGCCATCGTAAGTATTACAGCTTCTTCCAGTGTGCGCAGGTAAAGATGTATGTCGGTGAAAAAATTATCCAGGTCAAGAATAGGATAACCGACTATCTGACCCGGCCCATGATAAGTAATATCTCCGCCCCGGTTGATCGGGTAATAAACCGCATTTTTTTCTTTGAGGCTTTTTTCGTCCAAAAGCAAATGCTCAGGCTTACCGCTTTTCCCTAAGGTGTATACATGTGGGTGTTCGCAAAATACAAGATAGTTTGGGGTCTGTTCATCCTCGCCATACTCATCACCCTCGCTGGTGATTTTGCGGTTCCTGATGCGGGTTTTCAGATCGACGGTATCAGCAAATAAAGCTTCCTGGCGGTCCCATGCTTCCTTATAGTCAATCAAACCCCAATCCTGGAAAGTCACCTGTTTGTTTTTCATATCCCTATCCCTTTACGTATCCTATCATGTAGTCTTCATATTGCAGGTAATCAACCCTGTAATCCAGGGCGACTTCCCCCTTATTCAAATGAGCGTTTACATGACCATCTTTAGCAAAATTAAATGGCTTTAACGAGATATTGTCAGCAAATGAAATTTCTTTTTGTCCGTAGCATTTGTAAACTGCTTCTTTGGCGCACCAGCAAACATATAATTGCTGTATCTTATCCTGCGTGCTGATAAATCCCATTTCAGCAGGTCGCATAAATTTATGTGCAATCCGCTCTACTTTTTGCTTTACCTGTTCAATATCTATACCCACGGGCCGGGTTTTGCTCATCATTACCGCGGCATAGTCGAAAGAGTGGCTAAGTGATATATGATAAGGGAGATGAACAAGATAGGGTTTGCCATGCTCATCTACCTGGCAATCGATATATTCGTCGGTATTCAGCATTTTGCGTAATAACACACGTGTTCCCAGCCAGTGCAGGTGCCGTTTGCCATGGCTCAGCTGTTCCACATACGCTTTTTCATGATCGTTCAATTGTAATTGATTGTACAGATCCCCAGCTTTCTCTTCTATTTTCCAAAGAGCAAATTCAGTGTCAGCGTCGATTTGCTTTTTGTATGCTATGGCCATAAAGTAAAATTGCAAAAAGGATGGCAAACTTAAACCAAATAATTATAATTTAGGCCAAATATCACAGTAGCATGATTTTATCTGACAAACGCATTCTTGAGGAAATTGACAAGGGACATATCATTATCGAACCGTTTAAACGCGAGTGTTTAGGCACCAATTCATATGATGTGCATTTAGGTAAGCACCTTGCTACCTATCGCAACCGTGTGCTGGATGCCAAACTTCATAACGAGATCGATGGCTTTGAGATACCCAAAGAAGGCTTTGTGCTGCAACCCAATACACTTTATCTCGGCGTTACGATGGAATATACTGAAACACATCGCCACGTACCATTCCTGGAAGGTAAATCGAGCACCGGGCGTTTGGGAATCGATATTCATGCTACAGCCGGTAAAGGTGATGTAGGCTTTTGCAATACCTGGACACTGGAAATATCCTGCGCACAGCCAGTACGCATCTATGCAGGTATGCCTATTGGCCAGCTGATCTATTTTGTTGTAGAGGGCGAAATTGAGATCATGTATAACACCAAAGCCAACGCCAAATACAATAATCCGACCACCCGCCCGGTAGAAAGCATGATGTGGAAGAATAAATTTTAATAATGTTCAATGTTCAAATGATTGAACACATTTGAACATTATTAACATCGTGATAATAAGCTAATTGCATTTTTGGGCATGGTGACAAGTTGCTGTCACCATGCACTTTTAAAACTGCCGAATACGTCAGTGAAGAATTATGAATACAACATAAAGGTTTTGTATATTCACATATAGAACCTTTACCATGAAACCTAACTACTTGCTTATTACTTTATTGTTTGTAGTTACTTCGGTCATTGCCGCTTCTGCCCAAAATGACAGCACTTTTCTGAGCCACGCAACAAATATGCTTTCACAACAACCAATAATTGAGAAAGCCTATTTGCATCTGGATAAACCCTACTATGCTGCAGGGGACGATATCTGGTTTAAAGCATATGTTACTGCAGGGGGCAGACATAAGCTGTCGGCCGTAAGCGGCATATTAAATGTTGAGCTGATCAACGCGAAAAATCTAATTGAGCAGTCGGTTAAACTACCTTTGGTAAGCGGGTTGACCTGGGGCGATTTCAGGCTTCCTGATACTATCAAAGCGGGCTATTACCGCATCAGGGCTTATACCCGTTGGATGCGGAATGCAGGGAGTGAATATTTTTATGATAAAACCTTATATATCGGGAATGCTATAGCCGCTGCCACGCCTGAGAAGTCTCCCGTACACAAAAAAGCCGACCGTAAAGAAGCTTCAGGAATAAAAGTAAAACCACAGTCAAATAATATTAGTGTACAGTTCTTCCCCGAAAGCGGCAACCTGGTGTATGGCATCAATTCAATTGTAGCTTTTAAGGCCGTTGGTGAAGATGGGCTAGGAAAAGCCATCAAAGGCGTCGTTACTGATGAAAACAATAACGAGGTAGCCCGGTTCAGCAGCAAGCACTTAGGAATGGGTGAGTTTAATTTGTTACCCGTTAGTGGTAAGAAATATAAAGCGCTGATCACGTTTGCCGATGGTTCTGAAAAAGGTATTGACTTGCCTGCTCCGCAAATTAAAGGATACGTGATGCATATTGATAATAGCGACCCCTTGTTTATTGAAGTAAAAATTGAAGCGGGTAAAAATAACATAAATGAACAGGCGGGTGGCGGCGTCAGTTTACTGGGACAATCGGGCGGTGAGATATGTTATGCGGCCCATAGCAAATCGCAGCAGTCCTTCTTTACGACAATGATCCCCAAAAGCAAGTTTCCGGATGGTATAGCTCAATTCACGTTGTTTTCGGCGAAAGGAGAACCATTAAACGAGCGTCTGGTATTTATTCAGAACCCCGCAAAACTAAACCTGTCCATCGACCTGGGAGGGGCACGTTTTGCCACCCGCGGGAAAATGAAAATAAATGTTGGGGCCAAAAATGAACAGGGTAGGCCCGTATTCGGCAACTTTTCGGTGGCAGTCGTCGATGAAACTAAGGTACCTGTTGATGAATCATTGGAAAGTACCATATTTTCAAATTTGCTGCTGACCTCTGATTTAAAAGGATACCTAGAGAACCCCAACTATTATTTTGACACTCAAAGCGAGTAGGCCAAAGAAGACCTTGATATACTGATGCTGACACAAGGTTACCGCCGTTTTGAGTGGCGCCAAATACTGTCTAATGATACTTTTCCTGTAAAATATCAGCCCGAAGCATCGCTTGAAATATCAGGGAAACTTACAACACTGGGGGGCCGCAAACCAATCCCGCATGGCAGGGTATCGTTGCTAAGTTCATCGCAGGGATTTGTAATGCTGGATACCGTTGCAGATGACCAGGGGCGCTTTGCATTTAAAAACCTGCAGTTCAGAGACAGTTCAAAGTTTGTTCTTCAATCTAAAAAAAATAAAGACAGTAAGAATCTAAGGATTGAAATGGATAGTATACCGGCCGCGCCAGTTACAGCTGGTATAATTAGGAGTTCTTCCGATCCTGATAGCAGCTTTGCAGTTTATATGGATAATAGTAAGCTGGTTTATGATAAGCAAATCAAATATGGGATGCGGAATCGAGTAAAGACTCTAAAGGAGGTGCAAATAAAGGATAAAAAAGCAGTAATAAATTCTGCCAATTTGAATGGTCCCGGTAATGCTGATCAGGTATTTTTAATGAAAGATATTCATGGTGGTTGTCCCACATTAGCTGATTGTTTAATAGGCAGATTAGCTAGCGTCTTTTTTCAGTGGGATATATATGGAGTAGCACACCCGTGTGCCTATGTAGATGGCAAACCCAGCACCGTGAAGGTAATGTTAGATGGTATTAAAATAGATGATGATACATTCGACACTCTTCCACCTGATATTGTCGAAAGTGTTGAAGTATTAAAAGGTATGGAATATAGATCTGTGTATGGCTTTGAGGGCTCAACTCCATTGTTACTTATTAATACAAAAAGAGGAAGCTATGCAGCAATTACTTCACCTAATATTGTCACCTATATGCCTAAAGGTTATTATAAAGCGCGTGAGTTTTATTCGCCTAAATATGATACACCCCCAAATAAACCTTTGGAAGACCTTCGTACAACCATTTACTGGAACCCCAACGTTGCCACCGATAAAGATGGAAACGCTTCCCTAGAATATTTTAACGCCGATGTCAAAGGCAGCTACCGCATAGTGATAGAAGGTATTGACGAAAACGGCAACCTGGGCAGACAGGTTTATAGCTATAAAGCAGATGCAATGAACGCTCAGTAGTGAGTGGTCAGCGGTGAGTAGTGAATTTACTCACCACTCACTATTCACCACTCACCAACCTCATTTAGCCAAATAATATTTCTCCCAGAAATCAACTGATTTTGATAATTCGCTATGATCGACAGGAGCGCTGTTGCCGCCAGCCATTCGTTGTCCGCCCCGGCCACCACCCCGGCCGCCTCTTCCGCCACCACCCATTCCTCCGCCACCGCCGCGGGTCATGCCTTCCTGTTCGGGGCCATCTTTATGCTGTCCAGGCCTGGTTATTCCGTTTATTTTAAAATTGAAGGCCCACTCGGTTTTGGTAATGTCGTCGGCATGAAAGAATTTTAAAGGTATGGCGGCTTCGTACACCAGGTAGCCATCCTTGTCATAATCTATCGCCACTTTAAAGCCATACGTATTGGATGTAGTGATCGTCTCACTTTCTATGTCCTTAAATCCAGTTACCCTGATCTCTCTTAGTTTGGTCAGCCTTGCCCTCATTAATTCATCGCGATCTTCTTGTTTTACATCACTGTTTCCTCCTTGCAGATCCTGGGCTGTCTCTGCCATGCCCTCAGCACTTTGATCGCCTACCGGGAATGTTATTGTAAATGATTCTTTTTTCTTGCCGCGTGTATCAATACTTAAGGTCAATCCGGCGCGTAGTATTCTTATTTGCTCGCTGCGGTCATTCACCCGGATAGCCATGTAAAGATTATCCTGATCGTTTGCCAGGCCGTAATTAAGCTGTTTCTCTTTGTTGTAGTAACGTAGGCTGTCGCCCCATTCTTTTATATCACCGTCAATAGTAATACTTGGTGGTGGAGGCTGCAATTGATTTTGTGCATAACATACAGTATTCAGAACCAGTTGAATAGTGCAAATGCTGACGCAATAACTGAGGGGTTTTTTCATAGAAACTGTGATAATATGGTACTGTTTTTACACAAGCAAACATCATTTTGCCTTTTTTATTGCCGATTTTAGGTAAATTTGTCATTACAATGCCGACAGAAACCCAGGAAGAGACTCTTACCCTTGAAGAAATACTTACGAGCCTCAAGGAAATGCATCGACTTATTTTGTGGAACGATGATGTCAATACTTTTGAACATGTAATCTTCTGTATGATGAAATACCTGGATTACTCCGAATCGCAAGCCGAAAAGATCGCCTGGAAAGTACATAACGAGGGCAAATGCGCCGTACTGGAAGGTTCATTTACCGAAATGGAGATTTACCGCAAAATATTGCAGCAAGAGGGGTTGACAGTGACCGTCGAGTAGTTTTTATTCTGCGCCCCATAGATTTGCCCTTCAGGTGATAAACTGGATTTTTCGCGGCAAGACCAATTCGTTCTGATTATTCATCCTATTTTTATTTTACCACAATTTTTGATAGAAACTCTTACCATAGTGTTAAGTTTTTGTTTTTCATATTAAAAAAATGTTTTCTAAAACGGTGGTTTTTCTCCATAAAAAACGCTCAATGTTAAGCCATTGAAATCATTTAGTTAAGAAATTCTACGGGGCTTAAAATTCAATTTTTATCCAGAATTGAAGAGGTTTCTTTGCGCAAAATTGTGCTTTTTAATGAAACGGATCTTTACCCCTATTAGATTTTCTCCTTCCTTTTTTTTCTCTTTTTATAAAGTCCCCAAGAAGACTCTATTACTTATAGGAGCACTGCTTTGCTATTGCGCTATTGTGAACGCGCAAACAATAAAAGGCAGTGTTACTGATGCCAAAAGCGGGGAAACGTTAATTGGCGCGACTGTCAATATACAAAACGGCGACTTTCAGCGAAATACAACTGTTAAACTTGACGGCATATATCAATTTAAAGACATACCAGCCGGTACTTATAAACTCCAGGTAAAATTTGTAGGCTACAAAACCACCAGGGAATATTCTATTGACGCAACCAGCGGGAACACGGCTGTTTTAAATATTGCAATGGTTGATAATTCAACTGCGCTTAATGAAGTAACTATTACCGAGCATGCAAGCAGGGAAAGTGACAGATCAGCAAGAAACGCTGAGAAGAATGCAAATGTTACTTTGAATGCAGTATCAGCACAATCAATAGCCATTTCTCCCGATGTGCTGGTATCCAATGTTCTTAGCAGGGTATCGGGCATATCCATAGACAGGAGTAATACCGGTGATGCGCAGCATGTGATTATCCGTGGCATGGATAAACAGTACAATACCACTCTAATAAATGGAATAAAGATTCCCAGCCCGGATAATAAAAACAGGTATGTTCCTTTAGATATCTTTCCTGCCGGGTTGGTGGATAGGTTAGAGGTTTATAAAACCCTTACGCCTGATATGGAAGCTGATGCATCAGGTGGCGTGGTTAACCTGGTGATGAAAACCGCTCCGGACAGATTAAGGATAGATGGTGAGGTAGGCACAGGTTACAGCCAGATATTTTTCGACAGGCCTTTTGCAAGCTTTGACCGCGGTACGATAAATAGTAAAGCACCAGGTGAAATAAACCCGGGCGGTATAGCTACGCCCAGTGATTTCCCTTATCAAAACCTCATCACCAAAACTGCAAATCCTGCTCCAAATCTAAATGCGAGCTTAACCATAGGTAACCGCTATTTAAATAAAAAATTGGGTGTGCTTTTCTCCGGTAGTTACCAAAATTTATATCAAGGCGATAATAGCTTTAGTGTAATACAAACAAATACAGTGGGTCCGCCGGTAGGCAACAGCCAGCAGAACCAGGAAACCGCTTTTCAAAGCGCTTATAACCGACAGTATTCAATTCAACTTCAACGTTTAGGGGCTATTGCATCTATCGATTATAAATTCGATGAGAATAACACTATTAACTTATTTGCCACTTACCTGGCATTAAACCAATACAGGGTACGTCAAACTGAGCAGGATACTTATGGGGGCTATACCTACCAGGGCTATCGTGGTACATTTTCTATTGATAATTTAACAGAAACCAGGTCAGACCTTCAAAATATCTACAATATAACGCTTAGCGGGAAGCATAAAATAAGTTCCCCATTTTCACTGGATTGGACTGTTGCCAATTCACAGGCTACGCATAAATTACCTGATGATGCAGAGTTTGACACGCAATACGGCACAAGTCCAACATCAACAACCAGCCAGGCTACCGGTAATCCAAATGAACCCTACGTTTCAGTTGCCCAGGGCATAACCAATAGCCCCACATTAGTTCAAAACGAATCAAGGGTATGGATGCATAATACGGACAAAGACATTTCAGCTTATTTAAACCTGCATTATAAGGCGAAAATATTCGGCCGGGATGCTATATTTTCAGCTGGTGGTATGTTTAGACATAAAACACGCGACAATTTTGTAGATAGTTACGATTTACCTAATACGGTAGATAATAACGGTATTCCTGAAAGATATACCACTATACCTGAGGCAAAATTCATGTTTACCGGTGCCGATACAGTAAATGCAAAAGGCTCTTCAGCTACTGATCCAGGGGTTTACACTTTCACTGAAAATATTCAGGGTGCTTATGCTATGGTAAAATATAATATCAGTGATCGCCTGGATGTAATTGGCGGATTAAGGGGTGAGCATACTTACCAATATTATATCTCTCAGTTGCCGGTAACCTTTCCGGGTAAAACAGCAACAATAACTTATACTGATTATCTTCCCAGCATTAATATTAAATATGCTCTTACAGATGATCAGGCTTTAAGAGCATCTTATTATGTTTCCATTCTTCGCCCGGCATTTGCCGATCTTATCCCCTATCCTGACCAAACAGTTGATGAAAATTATCAGCATATAGGAAGTCCTTATTTACAGCATACAGTTATTAATAACTATGATTTAAGATACGAGTTTTTCCCTGGTGTATTTGACGAGTTTATGTTGGGCGGATTTTATAAGCAGCTTACAAACCCCATCGAAACTCAACTCCAGCAAGCGTCAGGCGGGGCAACCTTATATCTTACCCCCAATAACTTTGGTAACGCCCAAAATTATGGTGCTGAATTGGAGGCTAAAAAATTCTTTGGCAATATTGGCGCATCGATAAATTACACCTATACCCACTCACAGATTACTACTTTAAAGAGTATTAATATTAACGGACAGGTTACTTACCGTGATCAAACAAGGCCATTGCAAGGACAAGCTGCAAATATCGGCAACGCTTCATTATTGTATAAAGACCCCAAAAATGGCTTAGATGCTCAATTGTCCTTGTCGTACATTGGCGAGCGTATCCAGGCCGTATCAAACTATTACGGACTCGATACATGGGAAAGGCCGTCTACCTACCTCGATTTTTCGGCTCAGAAGAAGATAGGTCATCACTTCATTATTTATGTTAAGGCCAATAATCTTTTGAATACGCCATATGAATTAACCATTAAACAAAATAATACCTATAACTATTCCGGCATAGCAAAATATCCTCACCAGGAAAGTGCTGCATACACTACTGTTCAGTATGATCGGTTTTACGCCCGCTACAATTTAGGGGTCAAGTACAATTTTTAAACAAGCAAAAACAATTATAAAATCATTAAAACATCTTTCAATTTTTATGAAAAAGTTAAAAATCATTATGTTGGGAATATCGCTTTTAGCAGTTGCTGCATGCAGTAAGAAAAGTGATAACGCGGTAGTATCAAAACCGCTGTTGCAAGTTGGTAAACCAATTAGCAATTCGGGTACATTAGCAGCAGGCAGTTATAAAGGTACAATGCTTGCCGGCCAGACTTATACTGTAGGCGGCGACATTACCATTAATGCCGGCGATACACTTTTAATACAAAAAGGCGCTAAGATCAACATGACCAATGGTGCTAACTTTATTGTAAACGGTGATTTGATCAGCCTCGGTACAAAAGACGCTCCGGTTATCATTACCGATCCGCGCAGAAGTAAAACTACAGGTGCATCTACAGTAGGTCAGGATTCGGCATACGTTGGTGGTTGGGGTGGTATTTATGCCAGTGGGACCAGCAAATTAGTGGTAATGAAATGGACTCACCTTGATTTTGGTGGTGCAGCATTAAAGGCTCTCCCTTTTCCAAATGCTAATTCATTGAAAGTAGGCGCCCAGTATATTTTATATTTCATGAACCCGACAGGCGTGTTTATAATGGAAGATTCATGGATATACGGCTCACCTGATGATGCAACACGTTTTTACGGGGGTACTTATAACATAATGCGCAATACAATGGAAAAATGCGGCAGTAATGGTGGTGATGGCTTTAACGCTAAAGGCAGTTCGGTTGGCAATATGGCCTATAACCTGATCATCGGAGGCGCAACAAACGGCACCAAAACTGCGAGCGATGGTACTACAGCAGGTGAATGCCAGTTTACCATGTACAATAACACTTATATCAACGACGGGTTCAGAAACAATGGTGTTTATGGAGCAAGAAGCGGGTCTGTTGAAATAGAAAATAACTCAAGAGCGCTGGTTTATAATAACCTGATAGTTGACTGCAACTTTGGTGTACGTATAGCAGGTGGTCCTGGTGGCGCAAAAGTTTACCTGGCAGATACTACTTTAAATACTTCAGATTTGATTAAACAAACTGCTTACGGTTACAATTTCTATTATGCTGATAATGCTGCTATGGCAGGCCAGTTTGTACCTACAAACGTAGCACAGCCGGTAGTTACGCATCCACAGGCTACTGATATACCAAATATGGCTGCTTTCTTAGGAAAGAGTTATACTTTCGGGTTGGTTTATGATGGGACCCCTCTTGTAGGACAAAATAATCCAATGTTTGTTAACTATTCACTTCCGGCTGCTGCTAATTCATGGATCACCCAATGTTCGGTTGACGGTTACAACTTCCATTTACAGGCTGGTTCTCCTGCTGTTGGTAAAGGTACAACCACTGCTTTTACACCTATTACAGCCGGTATTCCTATCGATCCTAACTTTGGTTCAAGTGAAATAACCCTTCCCGGAAAAGATATGGGTTGCTACCAGTTAGATGGGTCAGGTAATCAGCACTAATAGTATTGCTATTGATGAACAATATGATTTTTAAAATAGCTACCCGTTTTAATATTAAAAACGGGTGGCTATTTTTTTATATACTCATATCGGTTTCTTGTAATAAATCGGGTAATTCAGTATTGCCGGTAAAAGACACTACTACCGCAGTTACTCCTCCTAAGCAGGTCAGCTTTCCAAAAACTACTTACAATCCATCTGCTCTGGATACAACAAAATTATTTAATCCTGTACCTGTTGTAAATAATCTTGCACGCCAGGATCTTCTTGAAGTATCCGGTGTTGCCGCAAGCAGGATCAATCCGGGAATTTTGTATATCCATCAGGATAGCGGCGACCCTAACCAGGTTTATTTAACTGACGGAAGCGGAGCAGATAAGGGGACACTTACATTAAGCTCTGTTAGTAATCGCGATTGGGAAGATATTGCCGTTGGCCCAGGTCCTGTTGCTGGTAAAAGCTACGTGTATGTTGGTGATATTGGTGATAATGACACCAAATACAGCTCAGTATTTATTTATCGTTTTGAGGAGCCTGACCTCACGGGGAAAGTGTTGCCCTTTATCGCAAATATCACCAATGTTGATGTGATCGAACTAAAATACCCTGACGGATCCAATAATGCAGAGACGGTTATGGTCGATCCATTGACAAAAGATATTTATATCGCGAGCAAGCAAAGCAATCTTTCCAAAATTTATGTTGCGCGGTATCCACAAAGTACCGCTTCGGCCACAGTGATGACGCCTGTAGTTCAATTGTATTTTAATAAGGCGACAGGAGGTGATATTTCGCCCGATGGTTCCGAGATATTACTCAGAAGTAACGAACTGATATGGTATTGGAAGCTTCCCGCAGGAACCAATATATCGGCAGGATTATTAACTCAGCCACAAATTGCGCCCTATGCCAACAATGAACCACAGGGAGAGGGTATAGGCTTTGCTGCCGATAGCTCAGGATATTATACAGACACTGAAATTAAAGACCATCCCGGACATGTGTCAACTATTTCATTTTACAAAAGAAAGTAAACGGAGGGGCTTAATTATGTATTTCACAAGTTTTGTAAATGGTCAGAGAATGTTTTTATCTCCACTTAGCATTCTTATCATAGGGCTAATGGGTATTTGTTGCCCGCAAAAGAGTTACAGCCAGGCATCCCCGGTTATCAATATGGTTTTTAGCTCCGACGCGCATTACGGCATCAGCCGGGGAAAGTTCAGGGGCGATAGCAATGTTATCAGTCACGAAGTAAATGCCGCTATGATTAAGCAGATGAATACCGTGCCCTATCTTACACTTCCGGCTGACGGAGGTGTAAATTCGGGCAAAAAGGCAGGTGCTATTGATTATGTGATACAAACGGGCGATATAGCCAACCGGATGGAGATCCCGATACAAAGCGCGGCTTCGTCATGGGCGCAATTTGAGATAGATTACATGCACTCCATTCATCTTAAAGATCATTATGGCAAGCCAGCTAAATTGTTACTGATACCAGGTAATCATGATATTTCCAATGCGATAGGTTATGCCAAACCGATGAAGCCATTAACAGATCCGACATCAATGGTAAAGATATATAACCTGATGTTGAAGCCTGAAAAACCTTTAACCAATGCAGATTATAATTACGCTACTGACAAGGTTAATTATTCATTCAACATCAAAGGTGTGCATATGATGTTTATCACGCTTTGGCCAGATTCTGCTGAAAGAATATGGATGGAAAGGGACCTGGATACTGTTGCGAAGATAACCCCGGTAATCATCTTTACGCATGATCAGCCTGATTGCGAGTCTAAGCATTTTACCAATCCTTTGCCGCCATATAACATGACTGCCGAAAACAAATTTCAAAACCTTACAGCAGAACATTATAAGGAGGGTTATATCGCGGCAGAGGATGATGGCGTAACCCAGATTGAGCAACGTGGTTTTGTTAAATTTTTAAAGTTGCATCCTAATATCAAAGCTTATTTCCATGGTAATAGCAACTGGAATGAATTTTATGTTTATCACGGTCCGGATAATGATGTAAACCTGAATGTGTTCAGGGTCGACTCGCCAATCAAAGGAAAGTATTCTACAAAGGATGAAACTTTATTATCGTTCCAGCTTATTTCTCTTGATCCCGGAACACAGACCTTAACTGTGCGCGAATGCTTATGGAATACAGAGCCTTTAAATGAAACTCAGAAAGTCGTTTTTGGTAAGAGTAAAACCGTGTCTTTAAAAGTGAGTAGCGAGTAGTGAGTGGTCAATAGTGAGTGGAAAATCAATTCACCACTCCCTATTGCCTATTCACTATTACACCATATAATTCCACCCATGTGTATCCGGAGCATTACCATAGCGGATGCCATCGAGGGTTTGCAGTACTTTTTGAGAGAACTCGCGTGTTTTCGGATCGCTTAAAAAGTACTCTTCGCCGTTGTGACCGATAGACCCTACAGGTGCTATTGTGGCGGCGGTACCTGCACCAAATGCGTCGGTAAGTTTGCCATTTTTAGCGCCCTCTATAATTTCGGCTACCGAGATGCGGCGTTGTTCAACCGGGAAACCCCAGTCGCGGGCCAGTGTCATTACCGTATTGCAGGTTACACCTTTAAGGATAGTATTTTCATCAGTTGACGGGGTGATCAGTTTGCCATCCAATACAAACATGGCGTTTGCAGCCCCCATTTCTTCTACGTATTTATGCTCTTTGGCATCGGTCCATATGATTTGGTCAAAACCTTCTTCAACTGCTTTACGTGATGGCAACATAGCGCCTCCATAGTTTCCGGCTGATTTTGCGAAACCCATTCCGCCCTCAGCAGCACGGGTGTAATAGGTTTCTATCTTCACCCTTAAAGTTTTTGAAAAATAAGGGCCAACAGGACAAGTCAACACCATAAACTTATAGGTAGTTGATGGTGCTACACCCAAAAACGGATCGGTGGCAAACATAAACGGCCTGATATATAACGAGTGATTGGCTTGTGCCGGGATCCAGTCGCGGTCAAGATCAACCAATGCAGCTATACTTTGTACAAAAATATCTTCAGGTAATTCAGGCATGCAAAGACGCTCTGCCGATTTGTTAAAACGCTCAGCATTTTTGTCCGGACGGAAGATAGAGACCTTTCCATCAGCATGCTTGTAGGCTTTCATTCCTTCAAAAAAAGCTTGTCCGTAATGCAGCGCCGAAATTGCAGGGCTTAATGCGATATCGCCATAAGGGACTATTTCAAAGTTTTTCCATTCGCCATCGGCATAATCAGCCACAAGCATGTGGTCTGAAAATATTTTACCAAATGGCAGGTTGCTAAAATCCGTTTGCGCCAAACGGGAATTGGTAGTTTTGGTGATCTTGATATCCAGCGTCTCAGTCATATCCTTAGGTTATTAAATTCGGAAAATGGCAAGTTACGAATTTTGTACGACAGTTTATATGAGACAGTTAACAGCAATCGAAAATAGGTGATAATGACTTGTTTTTGACGCAGTTTTCTCAGTTTTTAGAATGATACACAGGCTTAATAGCTAAGGTCGAATTTTCCTGCAGCGTTTTTAGCTTTAAAGATAAATTGAACCGGTTCGTTCCCTGGGTTTTCAAAAAGAACAGAATCGCGTACCTTGCCGGAAACATCCCGATTTAAAACAAGCTTGGAATTGCATTTTATTTCCAGGTGCATCTCGCCAGTGGGTACATCCGTTGAATATTTTACATGCATGCGCCCATTTGCAAATGATTTGGCATTAAATTCTTGCTTGCCATTAAAGCCATCAAAGGTAGCGTAAATGTGCCCGGGCAGATCACTACCCTGCCAGTTTTTGGTGTAATTCATGCCTTGTTTTATGCTGGAACATGCGCTGGCCAATAGGACCGAAAAACATAATAATGTAAAGTAGTTTTTAGATGTTTTCATGATATAATTGTTAATCCAAGAGTAGATGCACCTAATAAACAAAAGGTGTCACAGGACATGAAAATATTCTAAAGCTCTTCGGTTGCTGATTATAAACTCAGCATATTATGCACCGAGACCTTGATTCAAAAAATCATTTATATATTTGTTTGACAAACCTAAACCACATGAAATTATTCTTATCAATAATTCTTTTTTTTACAATCGGAGTAAATAATAATCAGGCGCAGCAACAATCAATATTAAAAGTCTCAACTTTCAAAAATGTCCCCGACGATCTAATGGGCTGTGGCGATTGTTATTATTTATCAGCAAGGGATAAAAAAATAGGTGAATTCGTCTGTATCACTGATTACGCTTTTGCGTTAATTCATATCAATAACAAATCTATCAGGCTAAAGGCAAATGAAAAGATAAGCCATGATAAGAATGAGGAAATTTATACCTCAGACAAATACATTTTACGCCTAAAAAAGAATTATACAAAACAAGATGACTCAGAACATTATGTGTTCAAAGGTACAATCACCATCAAATCAGGAACTAAAATTATATATCAACGACAAATAACAGGTGAAGGCGGGTGCTAACCTTTAACTATGCTCTCCACCCAGGCCTTCCCCCAATTCTCTTCTTGTTCGGCAGTCCACAGCGAGGGATAGAATATCCTTTTTTGAAAACGCGGAGGCAGGTACTTTTGCCAGTTGGTGCCGCCGGTAGCTTTGATTTCATCTGGTTCCCGGTTAAGGTAGCGTACCGCTGATTTATAATGCGACAGCGGCCAGTTAACGTTGACATTCACATCCAATTGCCGCAATGCATTCTCCAATTCGGTTGTTGATTGCTGGTTATACTGTAATTGCTGCAGTAAGGCGTTGAAGTTTGTATTTGTACTGGCTTTACCCAATTCGATGAACTGCTTTGAATATTTCTTTTCGAACTGTTTCAATGTTAAGGTCTTTTTCCCGGTGGATAGCTCTGTTGCACCAAATTTCCAGTACAGGTATTCAAACTGGTCTTCGATGGGGGCGCTACGCAGTTCTTCGCGTTTATCCCTTGCTACAAGGTTGATGAAATCAGTAGAATAGATCTCTATCATCCGGTATTGTCCGCTCTGGAAACCGCTCGCAGGCAGTAATGACATCCTGAATTGCAGAAATTGTTCCTTTTCCATACCATCTACCATTATTTCGAAGGACTGGATAAGCGCCTCGAAATACCTGTTGATACGTTTTACTTTTGTTATGAAAAAGTCGGCAGCAGGTAATTCTTTTTCGGTGATCTGTTTGCACTCGTGCAATACCAGTTTAAAATACAGCTCCGTGATCTGGTGGTACATGATGAATATTTCTTCATCAGGGAAAGGGGTTTTAGGGCTTTGCAGGCTAAGCAGGGTATCCAAATGAATATAATCCCAGTAGGTTAAAAAATCGGCATGCAGCAGGCCGTCAAGGTAGGATATCATATCCTGGCCCATTGCTTCATACTTTTCCTGCAATAATGCCAGGCGTGTTTCTATTTCTGGTGTGATACTCATCAGGCGGGTTTATGGAACAAAGGTAATAAAGCTTGTAAATACAGAAACAAAACGATTAACTTTATAGTTAAGCATTTACCATGGCGATACAGAAAATTTTAATTGCAGTTGACGACAGCAAATATGCTGATCGCGCAGCCGGTTTCGGGTTTGATATGGCCCGGGTTTATCAGGCCGAAGTTGGCCTGGTGAGTATAGTTGAGCCCATTATAATTCCCCCTGCCGGGAGTGATTCGATAACCGGCCTGTCAACGGAGGTGTCTTCAGGCAACGATGCAGAGATGGTAAGGATACAAACTGAGGTGGCTGAAAACACAATGCAACAAATAATGAAAAAATACGCTGATGGGCTTAAGATCACCAATTTTACCGAATATGGATTAACGGCTGATAGTATACTGAAATGCGGTATTGAATTCGGCGCTGACCTGATTGTGGTTGGTACGCATAACCGTACCGGCCTCGACCGCTTTTTTATGGGAAGCGTTGCTGAGCATGTGGTAAGGCATTCGCATATACCGGTGCTGGTGGTGCCGCTTCGCGAGTCCGAAAGTCAGTAAAGTTCGC
>Ga0307517_10004900_pt1 | contig 20390 bp, 16 predicted proteins | sample 23_EM_MG_FD_194515 | JGI IMG/M metagenome (GOLD analysis project Ga0307517, IMG submission 194515) | Populus trichocarpa ectomycorrhiza microbial communities from riparian zone in the Pacific Northwest, United States - 23_EM | ecosystem: Host-associated > Plants > Roots > Unclassified | place...
CAAAACGATAATCCACCTCAACATGTTTAGTACAAGCATGGAAAATAGGATTTGCAGAGAGATAGGTGGCACCAAGATTATCACACCAAATAGTAGGAGCAGAGACGGAGGGAACCTGCAAATCTGTTAACAAATATTGAAGCCAGATGACCTCAGTAGTGCCGTCTGCTAAGGCTTTACACTCAGCCTCAGTAAATGAGCGAGCAACTGTGCGTTGCTTACCTGACTTTCATGAGATCGTCGTCTGACAAAAAAAAAAAAGGTAACCACCTATAGACTTGCGATCATCAATACTACTAGTACAATCTGTATCTGTAAAACCATGTAGAGCAAAAGAGGAACCTCGAGTGATATGGAAACCATAAGATGTCGTACCTTTAAGGAAGCGTAGAATGCGTTTAACGACGACCCAATGAGAATCTGTAGAAGCATACATAAACTGATACTCTGTTAACAACAAAGTAGATATCTGGTCGGGTGAAGGCAAGGTACTAAAGAGCACCCATGATTTGAAGAAATCGTGTAGGATTAGAGAATGGATTATCCGGCAGTATAATAACTTTTGAAGGAGAAACTAGAGTATCAACGGGTTTGCAGGAAGTCATACTAGCCCGAGTGAGGATGTCAAGAATATATTTGTGCTGGCACAACATCAAACCCATACCTGTAGAGTGAACTTCAATACCCAAAAAGTAGTGAACCACGCCTAAGTCACGGAGCTTGAACTCAGAACTCAGTAACTATATTAGGCGATGAAGCATAGTAGAGTTTCTACCCGTAAGCAGAATATCATCAACATACACCAGGAAATAAAAGATATTAGTACCATCAGATAAAATAAATAGGGAGGTGTCAACCTTGGGGCAAAAAAACCAATGGAAAGCAGAAAGTCACTCAGACGAGTGTACCATACCCTCGGTACCTGTTTTAAACCATACAAGGACTTGTGCAATCTGTACACATGAGATGGAAGAGTAGAGTCAACAAAACCTGGAGGTTGTTTCAAGTAGACCTCTTCAGTAAGAACACCATTGAGAAATGCATTATAAATATCGAGCTGATGAATATTCCAATTGCGTGAAACCGCAATGAAGAAGACTAATCTGACGGTGGTCTGCTTAACAACTGGACTGAAGGTTTCAGAATAATCAATGCCTTCCTGCTGGGTAAAGCCTCTAGCAACTAGACGGGTTTTATAACGCTCAATGCTGCCATCAACACGACGTTTGATCTGATACACCCATATGTTGCCAAAAACATTAATCGAAGGATGAAAGGGAACTCGAGACCAAGTGTGATTAGAATGCAACGCCTTGATCTCATCACATATAGCATCATGCCAAACGGCATACCTGTCAGCATCAGAGAAGGCAAGAGGTTCAGAGAAAGGAGAGAGTAGTACCCGGGTGGAAGCTGTATCAGCGGCAGTAGAAGCCACCAGATTTGCTGTCTTTGGTTGCCGCAACCTAAGGACCATAGGATGGTGGCTGATTAGGGGAGGTGATGCAGGAGAAGATGGTGGCAAGGAGGTGTCTTGGTGCAGCGGATAAGAGGAGAAATCAACCACCAGATTCAGACCAGCTGAAGAGGCTGTAAGAGAATCTGCAGCAAGCAGAGAGCTAGCAGCAGCAATAGGGATGTCAATAGAGGCAGACCCTGTAGCAGCCTGGACACTGGCCAAATAAGGATAAGCAGAGGAGGAACCAGAGGGCGTCCCAACACCAGCGAGGCGTCATGCTGGAGGGTAGGGGGCCTGATTTGCAACCTGTACTTGCAGCAAAATGGTTAGATAAACATGCATGTGATGATGGGCAAGGGAAGGGTGGAGGCTGTGGTGTTTTGGTAGTGGGTGGTGGCAGAGCAGAGGTAGAGGAGGGATGGTGAGGTGTTGTATGGGTGGTGAACGATGGGGAATGGATCAGATTTGGGAGGAGGGCAGTGGCAGGTTGGGTAGGGGTTGTAGTCGAAACCTTTACAATCTGTTTAGAATTATCAAACAGAAACACTTGTTCATGAAAACAGACATGACAAGAGATATAAATGCGTTGAGATGAAATGTCAAAACAACGATAACCAAGATGAGAGGAGCTGCAATAAAAAAACACACATGGAGAGGAACGAAAATTCAATTTATGATTGTTATAGGGACGCAAAAAAGGAAAGCAGAGACATCTAAAAATATGCAAAAAACTGATAATCAATAAACCGTTGAAACAAACAATCAAACGGGAATCGATTTGCAAGAACAATAGTAGGCATGCGATTTATGAGATTGATCGAAGTGTCAAAAGCATAATTCCAAAACCGAAATGGTGCTTTACATTGTCCTAGAAGAGTAAGGCCGATTTCCATAATATGTCTATAACAACGTTCTACTGTGCTATAATATAATGATTAAGTTCCTATATTAACAATAAAAAAAGTCAGATAGGCTTCTGGTTTAGGCCTTTATATCTTGTTTAGAATTTTTTTTTATGCGATATTTTTTTATGCTTACCCTTTTATACAAAAAAAAAATAAATATAAAAAACATTATAAAAGATTGAAAAAACAAAAAAGTGGTTGTGTATGTGCATATAACCGCATCCTAAATAAGAATGTTTGTGCATTTTTAACAAAATAAAATAAAATAAATAAAATGATTTTTTATAAGTTTTAAAAATATCAAAAATAGATTTGTGTTCTCTTATATTTGTGGATTTGCCATAATCATTATTAGATTTACTAACAAAATTATTACGGGTAAAGTTTTTTTGTTTGACATTAGAACTTATTCGATAAATCAGCCCATAATTATATTATCAATGAAATAAAAATTATCAATGATATGTTTTTTTTATGATAATTTTTATTTGGTATTTTAACAATAATTGTACGACGGATAGATTCAGGCTTTGAAAACCAACAAATCAAGCTTTAAATCTATCAGTATATTAATTAATTGTATATTATCCTTATATTAGAGCTACGACGTCTTGCTACACTGGATCACCCATCCAAAATCATAAAAATGGCTATGGAATGTAATATTTTTATTATTATTTTTTAAGAGAATTTTTATTCATTGGCTGTGTACGCATAATTATAAGTGGCGTTTATCAATCACATATAGAGCGATAAGATGGCGGGGGCCACATATTAGGATCTTTATATTTTAACTTATTAAAATATCTTGAAAAGACTTGTCTAGGGGTGAACAGTAATAAGAGTTTGGGATCAAGAAATTTGCTCAATTTGTGGTCTCAGGTTCGAGTTTTGTGGTTGCTCATATGATGGCCATTGAAGACTTACATGGTCGTTAACTTCAGGGCCCGTGAAATTAGTTGAGGTGTACACAAGCTGGCCCGGACACCCACGTTAAAAAAAAATATATCTTGGAACGAACTTATCACATGGAAACGAAAATTGAGGTTGACAAACTTGGCAATTACTGCTATTTTAACATCTTCAGGCCTGTCTTGTATCCAATGTCTTTTACCTGAGCATCAACTCCACCTAAATAAGAGGGCACATGCAGCATTTGCGCGGTTCAGCTTTTCTCAAACCTTATTTTTCACCTTTGTCACTGCTTCATTGCTCTTCTTGTTACGCTACGATCACAACCAAAATCATAATTCGAAAAAAATAAAAATATAAAATATAAAGCGATCAATACAAAGGAGAAAGGGCCATGGAATTTGAGTTTTTTATTATTATTTCTTAAGAGAAATTTTATTCATTGTCTGTATGCGCATAATCATAAGTGGCGTTTATCAATCACTTATAAGGTGTCGGGGCCCACACGAAACAAAATCTATTGGAGTATGTGTCGGTAGGCCGTTCGTAAAAGTAGATCAGTATGAATATCTGTTAAGTATAGATTATATATGTTGTAAAAAATTAATAAAAAAAGCTATGTGGATATTTTCAAAAAAAATATTTGAGATTTTAATATTTTATATGAAAAAAATAAAGAAATAATCCATGTGGATATAGACTATACATGTTGTAAAAAATTAAGTTTAAAAGATTATCTCAAAATGTTTTTTATTTCACATTGAAAAAATACTATCTTATTCTTCTAAGTTGAAATATTTAAACAATTTTTTTTATCTCACATTAAAAAAACACAACTTTTTTCTTGTGAACATAGAGTATATATACTAAAGGGTTTCAAATCCCACATTGAAAAAATAAAACATTCTTTTAGTATTTATACAATGAACGGTGAAATGAATTAGTAACCAATTGAAAAATATGAAAAAGAAAGGGTCTCTGGGTAGGCGAAAAAACACATTTGAAAAAAAAAAGGTCTCTACTGGGTTTTTGCTAGGTCACCCGAGTTCCGGGTTGACCCGACAGGTCAATCGGTTTTCTCCCGGCCAATTGCAAGCCTGAATTTTGACAAACTCGACCAACGCTATTGGGTCTTGCTGACAACAGGGCCCAACGCTACTAAGTGCTATTGGCAAGAGGGCCTAACTCTGTTGGGACTTGTTGGGCAGCAAGACCCGCTATCATTGGATCTCGCTGTGGAGCCAGACCCAGCTGGGCCCAACACTGCTAGGCAGCAGGGCCAACATCATTGGGTCATACTTGGTAGAAGGACTCCACAGCGTTGGGTCCTGCTGGGAAGCATGACCCACTATCCTTATAATATTACCCAAAATAATATTATATTATAATATTTATGAATTGTTTTTTAATGGATTTTATTGTTAAAAAAATCTCTTATATAATACAAATATATAAAGTAAATGATGTGAATAAACAATTTATTTAGAGCTCCATCAACTTTAATATGATAATATTAGAATTAGAATTTTTTATTTTATTTTAAAGAGTTCATTGCGATTATATGTGAGACATATATTAAGAATATGCACGTATAATTTTTTTTTTGCCACTATTTAACTATTTTTTAAATATTTATAAAGTTTGTTAAAATATATAAATCATTTAGTCTAATCTAAAAAAATCAAAGATAACACACTACAATTACCAAGATTTTTTTTTTTAAATATTACTAAATGAATTCCCCTTTTATGTCTATTAAATATAACATAATCCTTCAATTTCAATAGGGGGGACAACTTTTCTCTTTTGTTTTCCCTTATTTCTTTAGTTTTTTTTATTGACATAGATTATGCATACACTACATTTGCCATCATTATTAATGTGCTAACATTTTTGAAACGCAAAAACAAACATGTTTTAATAAGAAAATTCAACGCAACCTCAAATAAACAAAATAATTATCATCACCCAACTTTTGTACAATATAAAAAAAGTCTCGTCAATTTTTTTTACTGTATGGAAAAAAATTACATAAGAGAAAAAGAAAAAAAATTCAAGAGGAAAAAAAAATAAAAATCTTAATTTGAAGTAAACAAAAATAAAAAAAATTTAAATTTTTTTTAAAAGCAATTTTGACAGGCAAAAACAAACATGCTTTAATAAGGAAATTCAACCCAACCTCAAATAAAAAAAAAATATCACCACTTAATTTTTGTACAATATAAAAAAATTCCCATCAATTATTTCTCTCTTTACCGTATGAAAAAATATAAGAGAAAAGAAAAAAAAAGTCTTGGGTCCTTCTGGGGGCAGGACCCAATGCTGATGGGTCCTGCGTGGGGCATGACCCAAAACCATCTGATGGGTCCTGCGACGATAATGGGTCCAGCAGGACCCAACACCATTGGGTCTTGCGGCAACAACCCGTTTTGACTTACAAACAGCAAAGACAATGCCCCCACAGGCGCTATAGTGTCGTCTACAATGCAAATACTCTATATCTATAATGTCATTTATAGTGCAATGAGTCTCTATCCATAGTAAATGCACAATATTTTTATAATAAGTAACTATAGTGGCAGAAAAAAGCAGAGTAGCTCTCGAAGCCTTAAAAAAAAAAAATAGAGTACTAACTAAAAGCCGTGAAAGTCAACTATGCAAATCTACAATTAACTACCTCTTGATACATAGTATATATACAGTAGAAATCCCATATATTTTTTCGTGAAGAGTTTTTACATGAATTGATAATAATGTTCCATTAACTTTTGTTCCATTTACTTTGGTTCCATTGACGGTAGAGAGGACCTTTGGATTAATAACAACAAATTGAAAATGTTTGAGTGGAAAATTAGGTGTACAATTTAATTAGGTGGAAAATGTTTCTCAAATTAATGATAAAAAATAGTGTATGTTAAAATATTAAGAATATCATAATAAAAAACAGGATTAATTTGAAACGATTTCTATGTGTCTATTTTTCTCGAAATGAAAAACAATATAGTATAACATATTTTCCAGTTTCCTGGGTTGAAAAAATGTTTTAAAACTTTAGAAATGAACATAATTTTTGACTTTTTATTGGAAAAAAACTTGAAAAACAAAACTGAAAAAGTAAAAGAAAATTTATTTTGTGATACAGGCCCTTTGACTCCAAATCTAGGTGATTATGTCATTTAAATAAAGGTTTAGAAATTGAGTTTTGTTATTCAAAAGAGACAAACTTTTATCGGTAACAAGATGATAAAGTACATGAGGAGAGAAAACAAAATTAAAACTAAAAACAATTGATGCAACCATACCATATTCTTTCCATAGCAGCTCCTTCGACAGAGCCTCATTCCCTCCCAACCCCTTGTTAAGCAGACACATCAGCTGCAACATTTGCTTCACGCAGAACAAGCACAAACTGAACTTTGAAAGAAGAGCTTAAAGAGAGTTGAAATAGAGAAGAACTCAAGAGCATATTTCCATGGCTGAGCCATCCCACAACAATTGAAGAATCTGATTCCACCACCAGATTCTGAGCACAAAAGTATTTTTTAAAGGATTTAGCTTTTGAAGAAGAAAATGTCTTTTTTAAATTGAAGTCCCCATTCCTTATTTATAAATTTTTTTTTATGAAAAGGGTCTTTTTTTTTTTTATTAACAACATCATTTTTTTTAATAAAAAATCAAAGTAATTAAAATAAATATCCGTAACAATCTCAATACTTTAAATTGAGAAGGGAAAAATTTATTTCTTGGGAAAAAAAATATCATTTTCTTATTGTTTTTTTTCTTACAAAAACATGTCGTTTTATTATGAGCATATTTTTCTAAATAATAACTTATCCTAATCTAAAGAGCAAGTTTCAAACAAAAATAAAAAATTCACGAGTTCATGATTTTTATGTGTTTGTATAAAAAAATAAAACAATAATGAATTCGTGAAAAGTATATAAACACGTATTTCCTTACAAGGAAGTTTAAAAAGAATAAAAAGCTTCAAAGCTACGTCTTTGTAAGAAAACTTCATTCTTTTGCTGCTTTATCTACACAGCATCCTATGCAAACAAATGACAGTCTAAAACCAAGGAGTCTTTGCAAAAGTCTTAGCATAATGACATAACTCAATGAATACCAACACATAAATCGACGGGAGCAACCTAAAATCCTAGATCAAAGCTAGCAGCACACAAACAGAAGTGGTCACCAGCTGATCACCTAACAACAATCAGAACACCCTTAAGAATTCAAAACCTTACGGCACAAACTTTCACTGACAACTAAATAAAAAGAGAGCAAGACTAGAAATAACGCACCAAAATTAAAAGAACAAGCGAAGAGCAACATGGACTGTTCTACAAAGCTGCCCTGCACAAACTGGATAGTTAAAGGAAAATACAAACTAAAATGGGTAGTTTTATTAAAATCTAAAATATGATACACATAGCTATGTTTATTCAGCCTAGCATCCAGTTTCTTTTCACTTTCTGTCATTTTTTAAGATTGTGTTTTTTTGCCTGTAATCATGGTGGTCAATCAAAGGAAAATATAAAATAGTTAACGAAACTATGAAATGCTGTAAAAATTCCTCTGTGTTATTATTTTTTCGTGACATCAAAGATAACCAATCCAAGATGAAAACAATTCCAAGCCCCTGCAAGAAACACAAAATCCACACAGAAACCGGGCAAAGAGATGTCAAGTGGGGTGTGCATTTAATGCACAATCATTGTACACCCATTAACCAATCCAAAAAAAGCTCATTAAATCAATCTTATGTCAAGATGGTTGAAAATAATAGAATGGCTCAGGTTGTGTCTTAGCCAATCTTTTCTATTTATATATATGTGGCAGTACACGACAGTGATCATAGGGATAACAACATTGGAATAACCCTACATTAATTCCTATACATATATATACATGCTATACATTCTATAATATGCCCCCTCAAGTTGAGGGTGGAGGATCGACCCGAAACTTGTAACGGAAAACAGTAAAAGAAGTAGCAGAAAGTGGGTTGGTGAAGACATCTGCAAGTTGATCCTGAGAGGGGATAAAGCGAATATGAATTTCTTTCTTCGCAACTCGGTCTCGGACAAAACGATAATCCACCTCAACATGTTTAGTACAAGCATGGAAAATAGGATTTGCAGAGAGATAGGTGGCACCAAGATTATCACACCAAATAGTAGGAGCAGAGACGGAGGGAACCTGCAGATCTGTTAACAAATATTGAAGCCAGATGACCTCAGCAGTGCCGTCTGCTAAGGCTTTATACTCAGCCTCAGTAAATGAGCGAGCAACTGTGCGTTGCTTGCCTGACTTCCATGAGATCGGCGTCTAACAAAAAAAAAAACAAGGTAACCACCTATAGACTTGCGATCATCAATGCTACCAGCCCAATCTGCATCTGTAAAACCATGTAGAGCAAAGGAGGAACCTCGAGTGATATGGAAACCATAAGATGCCGTACCTTTAAGGTAGCGTAGAATGCGTTTAACGACGCCCAATGAGAATCTGTAGAAGCATACATAAACTAACAGACTCTGTTAATAACAAAACAAATATCTGGTCAGGTGAAGGGAAGGTACTAAAGAGCACCCACGATTTGAAGAAATCATGTGGGATTAGAGAATGATTATCCGGCAGTATAGTAACTTTTGAAGGAGAAACTAGAGTATCAACGAGTTTGCAGGAAGTCATACCAGCCCGAGTGAGGATGTCAATAATATATTTGTACTAGCACAACATCAAACCCATACCTGTAGAGTGAACTTCAATACCCAAAAAGTAGTGAACCACGCCTATGTCACGGAGCTTGAACTCAGAACTCAGTAACTATATTAGGCGATGAAGCATAGTAGAGTTTCTACTCGTAAGCAGAATATCATCAACATACACTAGGAAATAAAAGATATTAGTACCATCAGATAAGATAAATAGGGAGGAGTCAACCTTGGGGCAACAAAACCAATGGAGAGCAGAAAGTCACTCAGACGAGTGTACCATACCCTCGGTACCTGTTTTAAACCATACAAGGACTTGTGCAATCTATACACGTGAGATGGAAGAGTAGAGTCAACAAAACCTGGAGGTTGTTTCATGTAGACCTCTTCAGTGAGAACACCATTGAGAAATGCATTATAAATATCGTGCTAATGAATCTTCCAATTGCGTGAAACCGCAATGAAGAAGACTAATCTGACGGTGGTCTGCTTAATAACTGGACTGAGGGTTTCAGAATAATCAATGCCTTCCTGCTGGGTAAAGCCTCTAGCAACTAGACGGGCTTTATAACGCTCAATGCTGCCATCAACACGACGTTTGATCCGATACACCCATATGTTGCCAAAAACATTAATCGAAGGATGAAAGGGAACTAGAGATTAGAACGCAACACCTTGATCTCATCACACATAGCATCATGCCAAATGGCATACCTGTCAGCATTAGAGAAGGCAAGAGGTTGAGAGGAAGGAGGTGGAAGCTGTATCAGCGACAGTAGAAGCCACCAGATTTGCTGTCTTTGGCTGTCGCGACTTAAGGACCATAGGATGGTGGCTGATCAGGGGCGGTGATGCAGGAGAAGATGGTGGCAAGGAGGTGTCCTGCTGCAGCAGATAAGAGGAGAAATCAACCACCAGATTTAGACTAGCTGAAAAGGCTGTGAGAGAATCTACTGCAAGGAGAGGGCTAGCAGCAACAACAGGGATGTCAGCAGAGGTAGACCCTGTAACAGCCTGGACACTGGCCAAATAAGAAGAAGCAGAGGACGAACCAGAGGGCGTCCCAACACCAGCAGAGGCGTCATGCTGGAGGGTAGGGGAGACTGATTTGCAACATGTACCTGCAGCAGAATGGTTAGATAAACATGGATATGATGATGGGCAAGGGAAGGGTGGAGGTTGTGGTGTTTTGGTAGTGGGTGGTGGCAGAGCAGAGGTAGAGGAGGGATGGTGAGGTGCTGTATGGGTGGTGAACGATGGGGAATGGATCAGATTTGGGAGGAGGGTAGTGGCAGGTTGGGTAGGGGTCGTAGCCGAAACCTTTACAATCTGTTTAGAATTATCAAACAGAAACACATATTCATGAAAACAGACATGACAAGAGATATAAATACATTGAGATGCAATATCAAAACAACGATAACCAAGATGAGAGGAGTTGTAACCAAAAAACACACATGGAGAGGAATGAAAATCCAATTTATGATTGTTATAGGGACGCAAAAAAGGAATGCAGAGACATTTAAAAGTACATAAAAAACTGATAATAAGGAGACCGTTGAAACAAACAATCAAACGGGGATCGATTTGCAAGAACAAGAGTAGGCTTGCGATTTATGAGATTGACCGAAGTGTTAAAAGCATAATTTCAAAACCGGAATGGTGCTTTACATTGTCCTAGAAGAGTAAGGCCGGTTTCTATAATATGCCTATGACGACGTTCTTTTGTACCATTTTGTTCACGAGTGTGAGGACAAATCAGATGATGATGAATACCAATGGTCTGAAAGAAAATGGATAGTTTGTGATATTCACTGCCCCAATTAATTTGAATAGATTTTATTTGTAATGAAAATTGACGCTCAACAAAATTTTTAAACCGGTGGAAAACAGAGTAAACATCAGTCTTGGCAATAAGAGGATAATACCATACATATTTTGTGTGCGCATCAATAAAGATAACAAAATAACGATAGCCATCCAAAGAAAAAAGAGGAGCAGGACCCCATACATCATTAAAAAGTAATTCAAGCGGAGCAGAAATTTTGTGACCTATAGGTCCTAAAGACAACGCGATGATTTTTCTAATGGACAACTTTGACATTGAAAATTAAGATGTTTGTTGTTACAAATGATCTTATTTTTCAAGACTAACAATTGAAAAATACGAGAGGTAGGATGACCTTGTTGACGGTGCCATAAATCAGCAGAAGCAGAAATGCAGAGAGACCAATAGGCTTGAGGAACTGATGAGACGAAAGACCTGGACAAAGCATAAATACCATCTTTACTCTAACCTGAGAGGAGTACTTCATTGGTGTTGAGATCCTTGGCATAAAACATAAATGGATGGAATTCAAAATAAACATTGTTATCGAGATGAAATTTATAAACAAAAAGCAAACGTTTCATGATTGTAGGAACATGAAGAACATTAGACAAAGTGAAAGAACGATGTGGTGTATATATTTTGGTATGACCGATATGAGATATGGGAAGTCCCTTACCATCACCAACATGTAAATTATCATTACCAAGGTATGGTTCTGAAGTAGTCAAGGTTGCAAGGTCGGGTGTGACGTGTTGATTGGCACTGGTTTTCGGAAACCATTTTACAGTACCTACAGGATTACGCAGTGCTAGATTTGCACTAGGTTGCTGTCTATAGCCTTGGTGCTGAAGCTGAGGGTAGTGAGGAGCAGTATGACCGAATGTTTGGCACAATTGGCAGCGTGGATTTTACCCCCTATTGCGCTGCCAATTTCCCTGCCAGTTGCCTTGTTTGCCATCACTGGTGGAGGAGTTGTGGAAGCTGCGAAAGTCTGGTCTGGACGTTGCTGATCTGTGCCCTCTGTGGCTGAATTGGTTTGGACGCCAACCTTCATGAAAACAACCCCTATTGCGACCAAAGTGTGCAACAGATTGGCGTTGAGAGATAAGGGCTGAAGGAGGTGTGTTTGATGTGGGCAATAGAGGAGCATTGATGGCAGCAGACCCCATGGACGGATGGGATGATTTGTGAATAAATTTATGTGTTAGAAGATGACTAAATAAATCTGCATATGGGAGAGGTTCTACCCTGGTCACAAGGCTTGTTACTAAGTCCTTAAACTCTCCGCGAAGGCCACAAAACACATATAAGTTGAAATTTTCCAGCGAAACAGGCCATCCAGCAATGACTAACTCATCAAATAGGGCCTTAGCTTTTTGCATAAAGTGAGTTACCGACTCATCACCTTGTCGAAGGTCTTGAAAGGAGCCATGAAGTTGCATAATACAGGAATTGGATGTGGAAGCTAGAGCTTGCTCAAGTGTGCGTTAGACAGAACATGAGGTTTGGAAGTCAGCAACAGGATGAAGAACTTCCATGGATAGCGAAGAAAGCAGAGCACTCAGAATGAGTTGGACCTGTTATTTCTAATGAACAAAGCTGAAAACTCCTTGACCTAGAAAATACGACTTCATCTACATTCACCAATATAGATAATTGGTGTTTGTTAATTTGAGGGAGATGATTTGGTGAGTGTGGGAGAGGGAGATAATTGTAGCACCAGAGACTGCATCAGAAGAGGGTTGCAATAAAGGAGAGCATGACCACCATCTGTGAGCTATGGCCACTGCAGAACAGAAGCTGAGGAAGATAGTGGTGCTGCGGCAGGAGAGGAAGACGACATCATCGGTGCTGCAGAGGGAGAGGTAGTAGGTGGCTGGGATAAGGAGTCCATTGCAGAGGGGAGAAGAAGTGTTTTAGTTTATTTAGGGCTCTGATACCAATTTGAGAACAATAGAATGATTTAGGTTGTGTCTTAGCCAACCTTTCCTATTTATATATATGTGGCAGTACGCGGCAGTAACCGTAGAGATAACAACATTGTAATAACCCTACATTAATTCCTATACATATATATACATGCCATACATTCTAATAAAGATGCACCACCAAATGACCACGGGCTCCCAGCTAAGCGCAACCAAGCCATCACTGCTACGACATTTCAATAATGAAACCGAATAAAACTGATGCAAAGTGCTACCCGGCTATGGAGAGTGATAGATAGATAGCCAACCGAGATTTGAGAAAGAAAGAGAAGAAGCGTAAGAATTCAAAGGGAATCACGATATCCACTACTTGCTATAGATATTTTCAAGATTTTCAGGTGGAGGAATTTGAAATGCCAAGTGTTTTTTTAATACTATTTCCTTCCAAAATTTTTTCAGAATTAAATATATTTTTCTTAATTAGATACGTATATTTTCTATATTAAATTGATTAGCTTATATTTAATTTTATTAATAATAACATAAACGTTTTAGGAATTTTGCAAAGTATTTGTTTACTGCTATTTCCTTCTAAAATGAGAGGAATTGAATGAGAAATTGTATGGTGATCAAGTTATAACTAGTAGTATTCTATTAGTTACTTATTGGGATCCACTTTATAGAAATGAATAGATCCAAATAGGAGAGAGAAATACTAGGTGAAGATATTTTTATTATTATTGGTGGGTCGTGGATTTTATTCTCTCTCACTTGTGTATATTTTTTTTCTTTTCAAAATGGATCTCATTGATTAATTAATAGTGTCGCATGTGTGCGGCGTCGCGACGATCGTCCACCCTCACTCAAGTATTGTATCTGTCTGGTAAATGTGGGGAGACAAGGAATTCTTATCTCTTATCAGTGGAAAAATAGAATGGGAGTCGCCACCTAGTATTTTGGTCACTAGGAACCCTAACTGGTCTCAGAGATCAGGTACGGGGACTGGTTGCGTAAAGAAAAAGTATTTGCACCCCAAATATGCCCTACCTAAGCTAGGTAAACTATATTGTTTTATTGTCTGATATATGCTATGGTTGTATTGTATTTCTAATTGTTGGTCTATCTATGGTTTAAGAAAAGTCCTCTTCAGTAAGGAGATCCTTATATTATCGGAGTAAAACCTAACCGTCCTATGTCAACAAAAGAAAATACCTTTTGAATATCAGGAATATGTTTTACATGTAAATTCATAATCCCAGATACTAAAACAAAACAAAATATTTTTTTGAGTTTTTGAAATATTGGTCTAGTTCTCATGACTTTAATAATCTGGTTATTCAAGCCAAAATGTATGCTAAAACATATTTTTTGAAGTTTTCTTTGTATGAAAATACAATATGAATTTTTTTTAAGCTTTGAGAGACTTGGTTGTATGCATGAAAACAAAAACATTTTTTTTTAATGAAAACTGGGTATTTTAATACTGGATTTGTATCCTTACGGTATAAAAATACAGACCGATATTCATCAAAATGACGTAAAAAATTTACGCGTGGAATCAGAAATGTTTTTTTAAAATATTTTTTAATTTTTTTTTGGAACGGGCCGGACCTGACCCAAAAAGAAACTAGGCCAAGATCAGCCCAAAATAAAATACAAACTATCTTATATTGGGCTGGACTCAGCTCTACCGCGTGGACTGGGCTGATGATCCAAGCCGGACTGGTTACTGTGCCCATGCATAGTAACCAGTCCATATAATTAGCCGGTTACTGTGCTCATGCATAGTAACCGGGCAATTATTTTTCCTTGCTTGCAGAAACATGCATAGTGCACGTTCTGTATGCAAGAAGATGAATATGGGAAACAGAGACAGGGGGAGAGAATTACCTGGAATGGAGGTGCTCTGGGAGCTGGGCTGACGGTCGCTTGTGGTGGCGGTGGTTGCGAACTAGGGAGTTGAGAGCGGCCGCCCGACGTTTCTTCTTCTTCTTCTCTACTTCTCTATTTTATTCTTTTTTCTTCGTTCCCTCCTCTTCTCTGATTCTTTCTTTGTTTCTGCGTGGCTTCCTCTGTCTGTCCCTGTTATTGCTTCTTCTTCTGTTTGTCACGGTGCAGGGGCTGTTATTGATGACGGGGAGTATGGTGGTAGCTGGCGGTGATGATGATGGCGGTGGTGGTGGTGCTGCTGCTTCAAATGGCGGAGAGAGAGATGCACAGGTTGCTGCAGTTTCTCCTTTCTACGCAAATGCACAGGTTTCTCCTTTTTTCTTCACGAGTGTTGCAGCGAGACTAGCAGGGGAAGAAGATGGCAGGAGGTTAAGGAAGAATGACGGTGGTGTTGGCAGTGCTAGGGGCGGTGGCGGTGGCGGTGTTGGTGTTGCTCTTGCGGTGGAAGCTGTTTCAAAGCTGAGGGAGGAGAAATAATGGCTGGTGAGGAAGGTAGGCGATGAAACCCTTTTTTTTTCTTTTTCCTCTGTAATATTCTCACTTGTCCCTCTGTTTCTTTGTTGGTTTCGGTTTTTTTTTATTCTTTCACTCTCCTTCCACCCTCAAAATCCCCCGGTTCGTTCCTCTCTTTCTTACCAAAATTCCCCCCATATCTCCACCCCCTTCTAATTTTTAGGTGCAGGAAGAGAGGGGCAACTTATCCCTACCATGGTGCAGGGTAAGGTGGCTATCCTGCCCATGTCTTGGCACAGGGTAGGGTGGCTGGTCATGGCTTGCATTAATGATGGCAGGGTATGGGATGTGGCTTGTGTTTTTTAGCAAGTGAGGAGAGCAAGACAGAGAGGAAGAATAGCGGGAAAAGATTTAAAATCTTCTTCTTCCCTGCCTTTGCATGGGCAGGGAAGGAGAAAAGTGTCGTTCAAAATGGCACTGTTTTGGTTTTTTTTTATTGAAAAAAAGGAAATGTAATTGGAAAGAACCCAAAAATGGATTATGACAAATAGAATGCCATTGGTTACAACTTGAGAAACATAATTTTTTTTAAATGAAATTCGCCAAAAATTAAATTTTTTATTAAATACATATATTTTCTATATTTAACTTTATTAATAAGAATAAAAATGTTTAAGGAAATTAATGTACATGTATTTGATAGGATTTAAACTTGGAGACTTTGATCTAGTACTAAAATAATTTAATATACTATTTCATTTGATAGTTATAATTTTATAAAGTTAAATTTCTAATTTTATTTATTTAAATATATTATTTATTAATACATGTTATATGGGTGTTTATACTAAAAAAATAAATATCTTATAATTAATTAACCAAATCTAAGACTGAAAAACACTATAACATGTAAGTGAAAACATTATTTACTAGAACAATGGTTTCATCATTTTTTCCTTCCCAATAAAATATGTTGAACTTGTTAATGGGGTAAGATAGTCATTTTACAAGGATCAATTGGTCATTATTTATTTGTATAGGGACATATTGGTCTTTAAGTTTTAAAAGTAAATAATTAAACGATTGTATTACCCTTAAAGTCAAATAAAAAATAACTTATATGGAAGAGTTTACTTTTTTAATTATTTCCAATTACTGTGCATAATAAAATTACTCCACTACCCTTTGAACCAAAATTTTAAAAACTATCATCGAGAGATTGATTGGACTTTTTACCTTGTATTTTTTTTTGTAATGACCAATGTGAATGATGGTTAGTTTGGTCTTTTCTGTGTATTAAAAATAATTTTAAAAAAGCTATCACTTGAAAATCACGCACCAGTGTGGTGAGGGAGGGTAGTCGCGTTCAAATGGCGTGTGTGACCTCCTATGTCAGCCAAAAATGGTCGACCACCGTGACTGTAGAATTACCGAGTGTAGGAGTTTCTAATGAGGTGACACATCCATGGTGGTTTGCAGTGTTGGGTGGTTGAGGGATTTTTTCTTTCCCCCTTTCTTTTATTTCTCATATCTTTAAGATTCGCACTGACCCAACCATATTTAAAAGGAGTCCTTCTATTTGATTTGTATTTCAATTATAGTCATCATTCTCTTAATTACTCTTTATTTGTTTTAATTTTTTTTTTTGCATTTTTCTTTTCAGTCTCATCCACTGGCGAAATTCAAAGGTGTCCTCTTATTTTTTATTTATTTTAAATTATAGTTCTCATTCTTTTAATTACTCTTTTTTTATTTCAAGTTCTTTTTTTTATTTTTATTTTTCTATTCGATTCATCAATTGACATCGCAGGTTTACCATGCTAACTAGGATTGGTTCGGGGCTTTGAAATTATTTTAATTTTATTTATTTTATTTTTATGTAATTTAATTTTCATGCTAACAAAAAAACATGCACCTTCTTCAATTTTATTCTTTTGTTCTTTTTGAAAAATAAAATTAAGTCAGCCAACGCTAGCGTGTTTAGGTTCTCGTATGCTCGTGCCTCTTTTTTTTTGGGTTCATTGGTTTTGTTTTGTTTTTTTTTTATTTTTTCTTTCTGATTTCATCTTTCGATTTTATTTTTTTGTTAGATTTTTCAGTAAAATTTAAACAATTCTTTTGTATTTTCTATGGTGTTTTCTAATTAGAATATTATTTAATTTAGTGTATATGGCCTATTTTATTTTATTTTATTTTTTAAAAATTTGATGTGTTTTCAACCCCTTAAAATTTTAAAAAAACTAATTGTTTCATTTTTTTCTTTTTCTTTTTAAAGTTTTTTTTTCTTATTTGAATTGAGATATAAAACCCTCCTTTTGTTATCTAACTTTAAAAAAAAACAAAATTTTTTTTTTATTTCAAGTCCATACACCATCCTTATTTTTTTTGGAAAAAAGAAAATTACGTGTTTAGATGAAAAATAACTTTTAAAATAAAAAAAATTCTAAAATCAAATGGAGTTCAGAACTTGGATCTTAGATTTAGCATGTTAATTCCATTTTACTTTTTCTCTTTTTTCAATTAAATTTTCTTATTTTCAATTTTGCCCATCAACTTTTTTTGTTTGTTTGTTATAAAAAAAAAGGTTTATAAATTGTCACAATCTCCTATCATATCGATTATTTTTTAAAAAATAAATAAATTTTCTTGGGTTTTTTATGATCATATTTTTTTAATTGTTTTAATTTGATATCATTGTCTACTTTTTATTGTCTCATTAAAATAAAAACATCTTATTTGAGCCAGTTAGATTTACAATTTAAATTAAAAAAATTTCTTTTTTAAAAAAAATATAATTTCAATACCTGAAAATTATATATATAAAAAACCTCATAACATAACACAACGGATACACAACTAATTTAGATATTGTTTAAGTGTCAATGGTATAATAGCAAATTGATTTGCATTCCTCGTGAATTCACTATAATAACCCAACTCAATAATAACACATTACTATATATTTTTATTTTTCATCAAATACAAATATCACATTCTTAACGATCACATTTTAAGAGCATATTTGAGTATACGTACATCTTCAGTGGGTTAAGCTATATTTTCATTTCTTTCCTTTTTGTTTTTTTATTAATTTAATTTTAAATTTCATATTATAGGGTGGACACATATTCTCATAAGTTTTATTAGTTAGTCAATGAAAGTCCAAACATAGTTGGACTTTACCCCATATACTAAAACATCTTGGATATGCGTTATTCATTCCATTGTTTATATGAACAATGTATTTTTTTATTTTTTTTATCATCGAATTTTTTTTAATTATAATTTTATCCTCCCAAGTACCACTATATAGTTTTATATGTTGAGATTTAGAGTTGAGAAAAAAAAATTGAACAACCGATTACAAGGCAGTCCATTCCACGACCAACCATATATTCTCATACCATCTCTTTCCCTCCACATTTTTCTATCATTTATATGTTTTTATATATTTCATATATCTTTTTATATTGTCATGGATTCTTTTATAGAAGTTTAAAGAATGTCATACTTGATTTTAAACCCCTGTTTAATTTCTTAGTTTCGAGTGCTGTTTCTATTGTGTCTCTTTTACTGTCACAAGACTAATAAAGGTTTACTTTCCTTAAATGGTCCAAATTCTGATTATATAAACTGATCATAAACTATATTTTTTATTTGCAGTCCTTGCCACCATCTTCCTGGTTATTGCACATCTTCAATAAATCTTTACTTTCATAATAAATAAATAAATTTTAATTCATTTATGAATCCGACTTCATTGGTTTGGAGCATAAATATAAAACTCAGCCCACCCCAGTGGGTTAACTCGAGATCCAGGGCCTTTGCTAGGTTCCAAATGATCAAACTCGTGCTTGCAATTAACTTGATTAAACCTGGATAGCCTACTGAGTCATCTTGAAACCCGGGTGACCCGGCATAACCAAAGTAAAACCTGATCTTTTTTTTAATATTTTTTTAATAAACACAAAAAATATAAAATTAATTTGTGAATAGTTAGCCTCACATATTGTTTTACATCCTACATTCTCATGAAATGTTTCTTTACTTTTTTATTTTTCATGTGGGATAATTATATTTATAGTGTACATCCACATGAAATGTTTTTAACTTTTTAATGTGATATATATATATATATATATATATAATGAAATGTTTCTTTACTTTTTCATATGGAATAGACATGGATTATTTTTTAAATTTTTTTATGGGATAGCTATATATATAGACTACATATACATGAAGTGTTTCTTAACTTTTCCATATGAAATAACTATAAATAAGCATTTATATAAAATATTTTTTTAGTTTTTTCATGTGGGATATTAAAATCTCAAAATGTTTTTTAAATTTTTTTCTCAATTGACCGGATCAACCTGTGTGACTTAAAATCCATCATCTTAATTAAGTCAACCCATGAGCCAGGTTTAATAAATATGGTTTGAAGAGAACCTTAGTTAACAACTTTAAAATGGAAAGTTGATGGTTATTCATTTGAAAAACTAATAGTTCAGGGATTGGTGGAGTTTTGAGATACAACACCAGTCACTTCTCATATTTTTTTTTCATCTTTAGCTAGTATTATAAATTCAAATGAAGTGAAAGTTCTTGCAATCAAAAGACATTTCTAGCACAATTGTTCAATAAGTAGACGATATTGGAATAAAATATTATAAGATTTTAATTTTAATTTTTATTGACAAAAAATCTTAATCATAAGAACCTTAATTTTAATTTTTATTACTCAATATATTTATAATTAATACTGAATATTACAACTCTTTGGTTGCCTATATAATATAAAAACATCATAAATAAAGCTAAAAGAATTCTAAACTAAATATTAAATATGAAAAGAAAGAAGTTTTAATCTATACATTTGGGTATGTATGTTAGGATTGAAATCCTCTTGTCTCACTCCCAATATAATCAAGTCATGCAACACGCAATCAGTTTAGAAATTTGTTGAGACCTTAATTGGTAATGTAGAGAGGGAAAAAGCCGAAGAGAGTCAAAGAAAGATAAGCCTACCATGTTCACAAATGGGACTTCGCAGATATAAATATAAAAGTAAAGTTCTTTTGGTTTATGTACTTTCATATGTATCGTTCTTTTGATTTCAATGGCAAGAGTATCTCCGAATAGACTTCCATACATTAAGAATAAATCTCTCTATGAATGGATTTTACGTATGATATCCACATGATTAAGGAATTAAGTAATTGTTATTGTCTT
>Ga0307517_10004901_pt1 | contig 20390 bp, 10 predicted proteins | sample 23_EM_MG_FD_194515 | JGI IMG/M metagenome (GOLD analysis project Ga0307517, IMG submission 194515) | Populus trichocarpa ectomycorrhiza microbial communities from riparian zone in the Pacific Northwest, United States - 23_EM | ecosystem: Host-associated > Plants > Roots > Unclassified | place...
AAATTTTTTTCCCTTCTTCAACACCAAGAAACATCGTAGAGGTTAAATTAGTATACAAAATAAATAAGTGGTTAGAAACACACAAAAATCAAGATACGATTATTACATCTTAAAAAAAAAACTTATTAATTCTACATTATTACACACTTGAAATACCAAGATCATAACCAAAAATCAGACCTCCTGTTGCTGCAAAAAGGCAAGTGAAGAACACCCTGAAAGTAAACTTTCCAGGGTATTCCTTTCCACTAGATGTTGGAGCGAAAGCCCCTCCAGCCATCTCTCTTTCTTTCTCTTTGTTTCTTTTGGGTGTGATTGGTGAGATTCGTAAGCCAATCAATGAGAAGAGGGAGTATTGGAGTGCTATATGAAATTATATTTATAAAGAATATATTAACAATACTTAAGGCGTGGGAACAGTAATGTAGCTTTCCCACGCTTTTATTTCATTGAACTTATATATTATAATTATAATAATATAATAATAATAACATATATTAAAATACTAAGTTGTCTTTTTTTTTTCTTTTTTATGCCTTTATGGGTTTTTTGTTTTTGCTTTTTTCTTTGTGTTTTTTTTATTTTAATGAATTTTTTTAATTTAGTTTGTTAATGTTTAATTTTTTTTTATTTAGTTATCATATTTTCATGATACGGATCCCGAGTTTGATGGGTTAATCCAGAATTTTTGCTTTTCTTCTTTTTAATTAATTTTTTTGTTTAGTTTAGTTTGTTAATGTTAAATTTCTTTCTATTTAATTATCAGACTTTCATGACACGTATCCCGGGTTTGACGGGTTAACGCGTCAATTTGTTTTCTATTTAGTTATCAAACTTTCATGACGTGAATCCCGGGTTTGACGGGTTAACCCAGTTAATTCAATTTTTTTTCTTTTTCTTTATTAGTTTTTTCCTACATGTTGATTTTTTTTCTTTGTCTTCATTAATGTTATTATTAATATTATAAATATTACTCTTGGATCAGGCGTTACAGCCAAACCCAAGACTCATAGGTATAACTTTACATAAATTTAAATCTTAGCTTTTTTTGATATTTTTTATGCAAAAAAAAATTAACCCGCAACATCGCGCGGGTAATGTAACTAGTATTTCACTATTGCTTGTCTCATATTTAATAGGAAACTTTAGGACAATACATTATTTTGGTAGTAGCTCTTAAGTCTATTTTTTAACAAGTATGTTAGAAAATTAGGATCAAATATTTTGATCGTTTTCGCCCTTTTAATCCTCTTTTGCTCAACTTTATCATTTTTTAATTGATAATGACTATTTAACCTTGCTTTAATCATTCTCTTAAGTGAACGAATTTATTATGCTTCTTTAAATGGAAACACATCTTTAAATGGAAACACATTTTTAAGTAATATAACATTTGTTGATTCTATTGTTATATTAGGATGAATATCTTCGATATTTGATTTGTGCATAATAAATTGACATGTACCATTATTGTAAGCATATTCAATAATTAAAAAAAAAAGTATAGGAAACATCGTGAAGTGAAGCTCCTTCCTAATTGTTTTTCTCTATCTTTTTCTTGGCCAAATCGATTATTATAACTCTCATAGAAAAGAGTTAAAGGAATAAGTAGCTAGGATAAAAAAATAAGCTAGGCTGAATAATGCCATATAAATAATGTGTTAGTTGACAATTAGAAATAGTTAGTTACAATGAATAAATGATTAGAAGTTAGTTAGACAGTCATTGACAGTATATGTAAACCAGTGTTGAGATTACATGAGAATTAGACAATTACATAAGAATTCATTTTTAACTTCTCTTCTTATTTTGTTACTTTTTCTTCTCTTCTTCTCTTGTGTTCTAAGGCTTATTAAGGCCATGGCTTAACATTTTGTATCAAAGCTAAGTCCAGGGCCATCAATTAGAAGTAATCAATTTAAGCTTTACAAATAGTGGAAATTAACAAGTTAATGATAGTGGAAGAACACTGCAGGAAGCTGGATGAACAAATATAGAGCAACTACCGAGAATGGAAAGATTCTATGATGGAAAACAAAGAACTTTAGTTAGAGAAAACAAAAAAGATTGACCAAATGAACCTGCAAATTAAAGCTTTGACCATTAAATTCTAGACTTTATTCGAGAATCAATTGGCAAAAAGAGAAATAAATGCTAACTTAAAAAGGCATCTTGGCTACTCCAAGAACTGTAGGAGTTAACAACTCTCATGAAAGCATTAAAAGTTAAAATCATATAGATCATATGGTAGGTCACGAGCAAGGTAGAGTGAGTTATAATTCAACACTACCAAATGTTTACTTGCCAATGTTATGAGAAGATAATCCTCAATGTTGGTTAAGAAAATGTGGGAAGTAATTTAAGTTTAATTTAGTTGTTGCAAAACAATGGGTATAATTAGCTTCATACTATCTTGATGGCAAGGCAAAAGTATGGTACATGGGTTTATATGTGAGGATGAGCCTTTGATTAATTAAAAAGAATTCTCTCAAACTATTTATAAAAGATTTGGCAAGAAAAATTACATAGTGGAAGAGTTCAACAAGTTTGTGCAAGTAAAAAATGTGGAGGATTTTATGGAAAAGTTTGAGGTGGTAAAACCCTTGATGAACGCCTTAAGTCCTTAATTGCTTAAACCATAATATAAATCCAATTTTATTAGCGGATTGAAGGATGACATTAAACCAATATTAAAGATGTTAAACCAGTTAATTTGTTAATGGCTTTTGCGCAGGAAAAGTGGCAAGAGGAGTTCAATAATGTTATAGCTAAAAAAAGCAGAATAATACAAAGAATAAATCATTCCTTCAATAGTGGAAGACCAACATATAATTTCTCAATCAAAACTTCAAATCATTCCAAGAATGAACCACTGAAACAGTCTTTTAATAACTTAATTGAGAAAAAAAAAAGACTAGGACAATGCTTTCAATATAAAGATTAGTATATGCTAGAACATTAATGTAGTAGTAAGGGCCTCCATATGATAGAAATAATGAAGGATGGTAACTAGGATTTTATGGAAGAAGGATTGAAAGATGAGGAAAAAAAGAGTAGCAAGATTGAGAAGTTTAGGGTATCATTAAATGCTTTAGCTAAGATTTATACTTACAACACTATTAAGACTATATGTAGTTGTAAAGGAAATGATCTTATAATCCTAATAAATAGTGGCAATACTCATAGTTTTATCAATGAGTATGTGATTAAAGGATGTGATGTTGTTATTAGAAAGACTAATGTATTGGTAGTAGCAGTGGTAAATAGAAATGTTATGTTATGTGATGCATAAAATCCTAGATTTACCTAGTTTTTGCAAGGTTATGAATTCAAGGATGACCTAAAGATACTTAAGTTAGGCAGTGTGATGTAGTTTTAGAAGTGGATTGTTTAAGAATATATTCTTTAATACTATTTGATTTAATAAGTTGAAGTTGTCTTTTAGAAAAGTGGGTGAGATGATTAAATTAAGAAGGATAATTAAAGAAGTAGGATTACAAATGATGACTATAAAAAAATGCATAAGAGCTTCAATAATGTATTGTTTAGACTAGTGGGTCAATTTTTTTTCCTTGGAAATAGCTGCAGAAGTGAAGAAACTAGTGAAAATTGTAGATAATAAGGTATTGTTAAAGGAATTTATAGGAGTATTTAAGGAACCAAAGACATTACCCTCTTTAGAAGGTTTGATTATAAAATTCCATTGAAGTCAAGTCCATATCTTGTGAACATCAAACCTTATAAGAGCTCTTTTATTCAAAATGGTGAGATAAAGAAATTGGTTATAGAGATGCTCGTGAATGGAATAATCCAGCATAGTGTTAATCCATTTGCTTTACTAGCATTACTTGTAAAAAAAAACAGATAACACTTAGAGATTTTACATAGATTACAAGCAACTCAATAATTTAACTATAGAAACAAATTCCTTATTCCTCTCATTGATGATCTCCTAAATGAATTTCATAGTTTCAAATTCCTCTCCAATTTAGACTTAAGGTCTGGTTGCCAGTAACTAAGAATGAATGAAGAAGACATTGAGAAGACTACATTTAGAACATATAAAGGCCATTAAGAGTTTAGAGTAATACCATTTGGATTAACAAATGCTCTTGTCACTTTCTAAACATTGATGAAAATCATACTAAAACCTTTTCTAAAGAAGTTTTTTTTGGTATTTTTCAATGACATATTGATTATAACTCTACTCTTAAATCACATGTTGATAATTTAAGACATGTTTGGAGATTTTAAGTGTTAACCATTTGTTTACAAAGAAGTCCAAATATGCATTGGGTAAGCAACAGGTCCAGTATTTAGGGATGTGATTTTAGTGGAAGGAGTTGTAAATAATAGAAAAAAGATCGAGGTAGTGAGAAATTGGCCTACTTCATAGTCCTTAAAAGAGCTTAGAAGATTTCTAGGTCTTGTTAGTTATTACATGAAGTTTATAAGGAAATTTGGAGTCATTTACAAACCTTTAATGTATTTGCTAAAAAAACAATTTTGGTTGGAATGAAAAGGTTCATGAGGTTTTCATGCATTTTAAGAAAGCACTTTGTGAAGCTTTAGTATTTGCTTTATCTGACTTCAATAAGAGTTTTGTCTTAGATATAAATACTTGTGATTATAAACTAGTCAGAAAATGAGGCCTCTAGTTTTCTTCGGTAAAGTTTTAAGTCTTTAGCATATAGGGTTATCTATTTATGAAAATGAATACCTAGCAATTCTCATGGTAATAGAAAAATGGAGACATTTTCTTGAACAAGAATAATTCATAATCCAAACCAATCATGGAAGTTTGAAGTACCTTTTAGATTAAAAAAAAAATCATACTTCAAATCTAAAGAAAAGGTTAACTAAGCTACTTGGATTCAGATATTTTCTAAAAAGAATTGTTTAAAAAACTTGGAGTTATTTGGATTGATGATTACATCGTATCACCCTCAAACAAATGGTCAATTTAAATGGATGAACCAATGCTTAGAGACCTATCTTAGTTATATGACTATGCATAGCCTTAAAAGATGGTATTTGTGGTTGTCCTTGGCACAATTATAGTATAACATCAGTTTCCACAAAGCCATAGGAATGAGTCAATTTCAAGCTCTCTATGGTTATCCCCATCATCACAGAGAAACAGTACTTGTTGCGGAAGAGTTAATATAAAAATGAGTCAATATAGATTAAGTGCTTAAGGCACAACTAGAGATAGTCATGCATATGATGAAATAGTGGGCTAATAAGGGCAGTATAGAAAAAGAATTTCCATAAGATGATTGGGTTTTTTTATATTATAGCCTTATAAACAAGGGAGTGTGGCTTTAATAAAGAATCTCAAACTTAATCCAAAGTATTATAAACCTTATCAGATTAGTAAGAAAATAGGGGCAATAGCTTATCAATTAAGACTATCTGAGGGAAACTTGATACATCTTGTATTTCGTGTCTCTCTACTTAAAAAGTAAATGAGGGAGAAAGTAGTAATGTCCATTAGTCTACTAGTAATTGACGAGGGTGGAAGGATGAAAGTTTTTCATGTTGTAGTGTTGGATAGGAAATTGATGAAAAAGGAAATAGGGCAGTAGTAGCTGGTCTGATTCAATGTTCAAGTTTATTCCCATAAGATGCCATATAAGAGGATCCTGAAGAAATCAATGCCTAATTTCCTGAGTTCAAAACAGATTCTTAAGGATTCTAGGAAATTCTTAGGGACAAAAATTCATTCAAGGGAATAATATTGTTACAACTCATGAAAAAACTAAAGAAAAAAAAGCTAAGCTTAATAATGCCACATGAATAATATATCAGTTGACAGTTAGAAATAATTAGTTACAATGAATAAATGATGGGAAGTTAGTTAGTCAATCATTGATAGTATTTATATATCAATGTTGAGATTACGTGAGAATTAAGTAATTATAAAAGAATTCATTTCATTTCTAACTTCTCTTCTTATTCTGTTACTTCTTCATCTCTTCTTATATTGTGTTCTAAGGCTTGTTAATGATAAGTCTTAACACTGATATAATTAAAAAATGTGTTAATTTTTCCTAAACATGTAGCAATTCTTTAAAAGAAAGAAAAAAAAGTCCAATCTCTTTTAAGTTTTTCTTTTCCTTCTACCTCTTTCTCTCTCCCTCGTACTTATCCTAATTAATGATAAACACAAAAATAAAAGACCAAGACTTACTAAAAAATACATTAATTATCTTTGCCCATATTCACCCATTTCTCAATCTTCACTTTCCATTGAATTTTGCAAAACCAATCACCAGCTGTTTCTCTACATCATTAGACTCATCACCTTTTCTATGTAAAAGAAAAGATAGGCCTTTTTTATGTCTCAGAATACTAATCTCTTTAAGAAAAAAAAAAGTGGGAAAGGAGTCAAATTTCTCATGAAAAAAAAGAAAAACTTTGAGTAGATAAAGACAGAAGCAACATAAAAATAGAAGAATAGGGTTTTGTAACTCAGGGTTTCTGTTTTAATTTTTTTTACGTATGATTTTTTTGTTAATTCTTAATCTACTGGTTTTTTGTACAGCATAGTGAGATAATGGATTTATGTAAATATAACTATTATAGAACCATAGGTTCTCAAATTCAAAGTTGTGAAATCTACAGGCGTTTATCTCTTCATTAACAAATATTGGTTGAAGAATGAAGAAATTGGGAAAGAGTTTTGGATGGTTGATATATTTTAGTAGTTAATTATTTTTATTATATTGAGGACATTAAAAAAAAATTATGTCTTTGCAGGGTCTTAATCTTCTTTACTCTCTGCCAATTTTTCTAGGTAAACGACATGTAAATTTCTGTTTTTTTTTCATTTTGTGTTATGGATTTATGAGGAAGGTTTCCTTCTGGGAAGGTTTTTGAGTTGTTATTGGTTTGTATCTTGGTTTTGTGTTTCTAAAGGTAACTTAAGCTTTTATTTCACTTAGGTACAATAGATTGAGTGTGCACTTTATTTAATGTTGTGACTAATGATAGAAAAAACTTGCGGGCTTGGTTTTGTTTGTTCTTAATAGTTTTGTGTGATTGATTGTTCTTTCATTAACAAAATGGATGTATATAATGAGAATAATGTAATGAACTTTATTGCTTATAAACATAAAATGTCAGATCTTTTTTCAAGATCTAACATGGGTTTTTGTTGCTTTTTCTTAATAATGTTAGGAAGACTAGAGATGGGTAACAGAAAGATTAGCAGTAGATTAATGGGTAGAACATAAGAGATTTGATTGTGTTGAATCAAGATTTTGTTGGAAGACAACAAGTATACCCTTGCATTGTTAATATGAAAGGGTCGCAATATTTTTTTTCTTGTTCTTGATATGAATTTTTAAGTTTTAGTGTTAGCATTCTATTGATTTGTTTTCTTATTCCTTTTTGAAGAAAATGGTTTTTTTTTATGCATAGAAACCATGGGGTTTGTGAAGGACATTACAAATTACAAGGTTAAAAACAATAACCCCTTCCACTTTATTTTCTTTCTATTTTTTTTGTTGGTAAGATGATAGGAAATAGAAGAAAATCAAATTTGAATCATGGATCTTAGAAAAGAAAATAACAATCGATATGCAACTGTAAAATTCTTATTTTATTTTTGTGTAACAACTATCGGGTTCCAGAATGTCATACATGCAGTGGACACAATAAAATAAAATTATTCGAGAGTCCTTAAGATCATATTAGACAGATCTAGAGTTGTTTAAGAATTTATCACCTGAAAATTTGATCTTCTTTGACTTTCATTAATTCTTTAAAAGTTGGGCTGTCACAAACCATAAGTCGTCTAATTATCCGACTTCCAACAGTAATGTACACGAACCACCGGTGAGAAATCTCTTAAATCCATATTTAGGAGAGAAGGATTGTTATGCCTAAAGTGATAGCTCTTTATTTTTTGACTTTCATAGTTTTTCTGTCAAATAGACAACCTCTAAAAAATAAGAGGCATAACTTACTATTTATAGGGAAATCTGAAAAACCCTATAAATTGGTAAAATATCAATTTGCGCCCTGAATAATATCCATAAATTAATTCAGGATAATTTTAGAAATTAACTCAATCAAGTTCTTAATTTTTTTAGGTCTAGAAATATAATTCATGTATTAATTATATTTTAGTTCTTAATTTCTAAAATACTCAAGTCATACTCAAGTTAATTATTATAGTTTAATTTTTGAATAATGGTTCTAAATGTGTGTGACGATTCGGTTCCTGATATAAATTCTAATTCTAATTAAATAAATTAAACAATTTAATCTATTATCAATTCAACAATTAATTTAATTTATATTTGAAGATTAGGTACATCGTCTAGTAACGTGTCATGATCCCTCAAATATTAGAAAAGTCATTAGTGGTTTGACCTAACATTTCAGTAACCGGTTTCTCAGTATAATTACTATCCTTTCATCAATAATGTTTTGATTTAATATTAAAGCATAAAGTATGTCTACCATGTTAAATCATGTTTGTTCTCTACATAATAGTCATTGATCTTTGAATAAGATTTAAGACCCTTTTCAAATCTCATTCATTATTGACCAATAATTTCTCAGTAAATATTATTTGAGACCAGATAGAACATTTTCTCTAATTCACTTAGGGTGATAAATCATCTATTGATCACTCAAGTACCTTTATATATTTTATGTTATACCCAATGTCTACCATTTCGTTACCTCGATTAAGATTGTTGTTACTCATTTTTGGGTTCCCATAAAAAAAATAAAAAAATACAAAAAAATATATTAAAAAATATTCGGAAGAAATCCAAAAAATAATAGGAGCGAAAAAAGGATGCTGGAATGCCGAAAAATGGCCAAAAATTGGTTGAGAAGGTTAAAAAATGCAAAAGGTTAAAATTTGACAGTATATCGTTGACTGTTGAGAGTCCTGTTGACAAAGAAAGTTCAATTTTGAAAAACTATATTCAAAATCAGATGTTTATGGACTCAATTAAATTTTATCTAAGGTTTAATTGAATTTATGGAGGGTTTGATTGCAAGAAAAATTGATTTTTAAGTCAATTAAAGTTTTTATTGGCAGAAATTAAAGTTCTGGGGTCCAATTATAATTTTGAAGAGTTGATGTGGCCAAATCAGGGGTTTAATTGCATAATTATTGAAGTTTGATGGCCAATTAGGGACTTAATTATCCAAAACCAATGACCAAACCAAAAAAGACGGTAAAATCAAGGGATCTAATTACAATTTTTCCAGGGGCTTGATTACAAAATTGCATAAACATTCAAGGATCAAATCAGAAATATCATTTAAAGTTGCAAAACGATGTCGTTCCATTCAACATTGTTCACTGTCTTCTTTAGAAGACGTTGCGTGAGCTGGCCGAGAGAAGTTTGCAGCGATGAAGGCGCGATTTGCTTCAATCAAGGGGGCATGTTTCACGACTACCATTATGCACGTCGACCGTTACTCCATCCTTCCAACAACAAAGGTAAAACACCTGCATCCTCTGGCTATAAAAGCCAGAGGATGTACTGCACTGAAGGAGGAAAAAAGCAAGGAGACAGCAGAAATACAGAGAGAGGAAGAGTGTAAGGAAGAGAAGAAAAGAGAAAGGAGAGAACACAGTGGGAAATTTAGGAGAGTAAAACACAAAGGAAGGTCGCACGATGATATAGAAACAGAAGAGCAAAGGAACAACAGTAGGAGAAACCGAACGGTGAAGCCAAAACACAAAGACAGCAGGGGAGGTTAACACCACCATCGGTTTCCTTTCTCCAGAAGCAGGTATGCTCATTTCCTTTCTTCGCAACAATTGACGCATGTTTGTCTAGAAAAACAAAACGAAACAGATGACGAAAGAAAGCCAAAAATTGCCATTTCGTTTTTCCTCTGTTAATAACGAGGGGTCTTCGTTTTTGTTATTTGCAAAAAAGAAGGATGAACAGTGCGAATGTAATAATTACCTTCGCACTGTTCCATGCACGCGTAGAATTTTACGCGTGCATGGCTTAGTTGGGTCACTGGCTTGGGCAAGTGACCAGGCTGGGCTGGCTAGGTCCAGCCCAGCCATATGGGCCGGGTTGGGCCCAACTCGAAAAAAACATTACAAAAATCTTTTCAAAAAATTTGTGATTTTCTCGTATATGTTTTTACTGCATTTTGATCAATATTGGTTTGTATTTTTATACTGTAAAGATACAAATCCGGTATTAAAATACCTGGTTTTCATCAAAACAAAAACAAAATATTTTGTTTTCATGCATATGGCAAAGTCTCTCAAAAAAAATAAAAAATCATATTGTATTTTCATACAACAAAGAAAATTTCAAAAAAAATATGTATTAGCATGCAGTTTGGCTTTAATAATCAGTTTATTAAAGTCACGAGAACTAGGCTAATATTTCAAAAATTCCAAAAAAATTATTTTCTTTTAACATCTGGGGTTATGACCTTATACGTAAGATGTATTCCCGATATTAAATTCTTTTGTTAACGTTAGAACGGTTAGGTTTTACCCAATAAGATAAGAACCTCCTTACCGATGAGGACTTTTCTTAAATCATAGACGGACCAATAACTAGAAAACACGACAAGATCTTAGATTTTATCAGACAATAAAACAATGCAGCTTACTTTAGGTAGGGCGTATTTGGGATGTTAATACCTTCTTTTTACGCAACCACTCCCCGTACCCGATCTCTGAGACCAGTTAGGGTTTCTAGTGACCAAAATACTAGGTGGCGACTCTCATTCTATTTTTCCATTAATAAAAGATAAGAATTCCTTGTCTCCCTATATTTGCCACATTAGATACATTTTGAGGGTGTATGTTTTCGTCGCGACGCCGCACACGTGCGACAAAGATGATCAAAACATAACATTTTTTATATATGATAACTTAGTGATCTCAAGTCTAAAAATCACTTACACGACCATCACGTGAGCCTTTCGATAGACATAAGTGATCTCTCCATATAAAATTCTTATGCGTGTCAGTTTAGTGTACATGTCTTATGACAAACATCTATCTATTAGTTCTAGGTATCCCGTATACCTTACCTTATGAGAACAACTATTTCCTTTTATAAAAGAAAAAACATAATATGTATCAGTGTCTACGACTCTAATGAGTGTACAATATTTAAGAGAGCATCGACCAAGAACATTTTAAAAACAATGCTTTGATGCAATAAGAATCTCATAATTATAACAACTTTATAATTTTCTTTGCAAAACATTTTTATCTCATAAACTTTATCTTTACTTTAAATTCATTAATCTAATATTATATGAATATTAAAGATAAATTAAGCCTTTATTAATAATAAATATGTATTTACATAAATATAATAATACCACATGTAATTAACTGATTGACTACATGACATATTAAACTAATAATCTCTAACTTGAACTAAAACCAATCGCTTATGTTTCTTATATCATATTGCTTCATGTAGCATTAATGCTTCTGCATGGATAATGACTTAGTAAGAAGATCTTCTAGATTTTCTTTGGTGGATACTCAATCTATCTTTACATCTTTCATTTCATTGATTTATCAAATCAAATGGAATTTCTTAAGTACTTGTCTAGATCATTGATGAGACCTTTGTTCATTTACTTATACAATGACTTTATTATTATCACAGTACAAGGCAACTAGATCAATAATTCTAGGAACCAATCTAGTTTATTGATGAACTTTTTAATCTAAATAACCTTTTTGTTTCCTCAAACATGGCGGTGTACTCTTATTCAGTTGTAGAATCAATTGTGCTCTCTTGTTTGGAACTCTTCCAACTCAGGGCATTACCATTTAGAGTAAAACATATATTGACTGATATTTATTATTTTTCCAACATTTCATTGAAAAATTTTAATTCAAATAATTTTGAACTTCTAGTTTATCTTCTTCATTGATGGATCATATAGCCAAGTATAGGATACTATTTCCATCATATCTCGTTCAATATATGTCTTAGAATATATGTCTTTGAAGGGAGGTATTTCATGCAAAATAGATAAGAATTCAATCTTAGATTCTTTCATGCGAAGCTATTTTAGTATCTAGTTTATATGTATGGATTGAGACAATCTAAGTAACTTTTTAAATCTATCTTTATAGATCTTTATATCAAATATATAGGTTTTTTCTCCCAATTTTTTTATGGAAAAATTCTTGGACAACCAAAACTTTACTGATTAAAGTAAAAATATGATTTTTTTAACAATAACATGTCATCCATATATAATATTTGGAAAATGACATAACTCTCACTAACCTTTTGTAAACATAAGGTTTATCCATATTTTTATGAATTCAAATCTATTGATTATACCATCAAAATTGGATATTCCTACTTCTTAAAACATTTATACATTGTCTTTCATGTTAGTCTTTCTTTTAAAAAGCCACTTATATCAATTGGGTTTTATCTCTTTAGGTGGATTAACCAAGTTCCAAACTTAGTTAGTACATAAAATCCATAGCTTCAAGTCATTTCTTGGAATAAATATTATATATTTCTTCCAAGTAATTGGTAGGCTCATTAATCATAAGCAACATGTCATTCACAACTTCCATAAGAGGTTCTTATCTCATTGTTCCAAACTTTGTGTTTTTTAAGGTTCAGGCTAAACATCCAATGTTTTAGCCTTAAGAATATATATTTTATCCAGATGTAGTTTTCTAAGAGGTGTGGAGAATCTCATTACCTTTTAGATAATCCTTGAAATATTTGGTCAAATATTAATCATCTTGATCCAATCAAAGTTTCTTTATATGTATTATAATATGTATTTCAATTTTATTTAAATTTATATTGAACCTATGCATTTTAAATTTACGTATATACAAACCATTCCTATAATTACCAGATCTATAAAAACATCATTCTTATAAATGAATAATATTTGTCCTCGATAATAAATTTAAATCCATTTAATACTAAATAAAATGGAAACAATATCTTAAAATAGTAGAACAAAATAACAATTATAAAGTTCTAGTATTAGCCCATTATACAAAACAAATTAACTAGTTCTTACAACTAATGTAGCAGTTGTTGCTTCATTACTAAGTCGTTCATCTATTTTGCACTTACTAATCTTCTATTTTTTTTAGTTTTTGCATGCAATTGCAAATGTGAAAACCACATTCAGGTATCCAATACCAAAAACTATAATGCAAAGTAGTAAGATAGTTTTCAATTATAGCCAATTAAGCAACAAGGCCTTTTTCCTTCTTAAGAGTCCCTTCAACAGTCTTAAGCATATTAAACAATTTTAACAATGTACTATCCAACTTGTTCATGTAATAGTTCATAATGAATTGCGAAAAGTTTTGGGGCAATAACTGCAAAACCATGTCAACAATTAACCCATGGTCCATGACAAAACCCAATTAGCTCAATTTTTCATTATAGCCAATCATTTTCAAAACATGGGTGTTCACTGAAGAACTCTCAGTCATCTTGCAGCAGAGTAATTCTTTAAAGGTCTCATACCTCTCAGTCTTATTAGCCTTATAAAACAATTCTTTGAGATGCATAATTATAGTATGGACATCCATATTCTCATGTTGCCTTTGAAACTCAGGTGACATACTGACTAACATCACACATGCAGCCTGTTCATTGTCATCAACATGACGCTGATGTCCATTTCTAACTTTTTCTTCAGCATCCTCAGTAGAGGAATTTGGAATTGAATTTTCAAGAACATACAACCTTTTTTCTTGCTTGAGAACAATTCTCACATTTCGTTCCAATCCAAGAAATTTGGTTCATGTAATTTGTTAGTATCAAGTATATTTTGTAGGGAAATGTTACTATTCATTTTGATCTACCAAACTATTTATATAAAGATAGAGAGTATTAATTTCATGCATACATATTTAAATTCTAAATTTAGATAAGGTCTTTAATTTTAATTTGGTCTCCCATTATTTTCTTGCAAATTAATAGCCCTCCATATTAATTCAGGGAATCTCGCTTATATTTTTCTAGTGGGCTAGAATCTTATTAAATTTATTTGACCTTGAGTGACTCAACAAATCAAAATAAATTAAATTAGGTAGATAACATAGTTTATCAATTACATCTCTACGTGACTCCTAGATCAATTATGTAACAACTCTTTGTCTAAACATATCTTATATGTTTCACCTAACTCATCATATGATCATAAGTGACTCATCCAAATCATATAGGTTAGTTAAGTAGAACCTAATTTTATAGTATTAAATATATTCAATTAACGGTAACCTTGAGTGACTTAACAAATTATCTATGAATAGAACTCTAGTTTTATGCATATAAAATTGGAAGGCAACAAATCATGTTCTCAACATGTACTTAATATTTTAATGAGGGATTTAATAATTAAATAGGTCTAATTCAAAACATCGCATAACACACACACAACAATTTATATATAAACATAAACCCTTATCATGCTAATTGGATGATTATAAACATATCTAAGCTAATTTTCTCGAGCCTTTGAAGGTAATTAGATAGTCAAATACTAGGTAGCTGCTGCAAATCTTCATAAAGTCCTTTGCAAGCACCTTAATTGTAGCATTCATCACCATTTTTTTCTTCATCTTGGATTATAAAATAATTTTCTATCTAAATTCTTACACTTATAAATTACATAATATTTATATAATTAATTAAGAAACCTCAAGTTACATTCAAAGAGAATTATATGATAAAAGAATTTACAACCTCGAAGAAAAATAGAGATAAGACAGGACAAGTAGACCTTATTTAATAAAAAATTACAACCATTCAACCATTAAATTAAAAAAAAAAAAACACATTCATCTTTAATGTCCATAATCATCCATCATGCATAAAAATATTTTAATATCATGATAAATTATATTGCATGCTTCAATTCTAATTATTGGTTTTATGTGCTACTATAAAATAATATTGCTAACACTTAGAAATATTCAATCAAATCTAATTTGATAATTTTCCAAACAAAACAAATTTTATTTAACATAAATTCCAAGAAAAACATTTTTCAAAATTTAACAAGAAAATTAATCACATTAAAATTCGTATTAATATCCTAAACTATTTTACAATTAATTAAATAAAATTTTCTAGCTTGAAAACTCTCATTATTTTAGAAAAACCATTTTTGTAAATATTATTTAATTAAATAAATCCTAATCCTATTATGATATCATAAAACTTAAAAAATGAATTAAACAATTTAATTCATTCCTAATCCAATTAGGAAATTTAATTCTTTAATTAAAATAATTTAGGGTTTCAATTTTAATATAAAATTATTATTTATATATGAAGGGCTAAAATCGTAATTTCAGCCTAAAAATACCTATAGGTAATTAGATATAAGTTGCAAGGGTAGAATCATAATTCTACCTCTTAAAAACCCTAAAAAGGCTGCAGGGGCATACACGTAACTATACCTTTCTTCATCTTCATACTTCTGCTGGTAGTGGGATCTCTGCCCACTATTGGCGGCTAGAGCAGCAGCAGCCAATGTTGTCGCTGCCAGCCAGTAGTGTGAGGGGCTATTGCTCGCGCTGCGCAACTTCCATAGCGAGGCTTCTACCTAACGCTCGACCATAGGATGCCGCCTCTTGCATTTTGCATTGGAAGTAGTAGTGCCCATGACAGCCACCTTATTTGTTTTTAAGATTTCACTAGATTCCTACCAGATTCAAGAAATCTGGTCGGGATAGTAGAGAATATCTTTTTTTTATTTTTTTTAAATCAGGAGAGAAAAAATAATTTTGGGGAAAATAATTTTGCACATAAAATTAATTTGAAATTAACACCAATGATAATTAAAACAAGCAAACAACAACCCTAATTGTCTAACGATGGCTCAGCTACCACTATTGGGTTCTTGAATATCATACTCGCAGTAAAAAGAATAAAACAAAATTATTTGCGAGTCCTTAGGATCCTGTTAGATAGATCTAGAGTTGTTTAAGAATTTATCACTTGAAAATCTGATTTTTTTCAGCTTTGATTAATTCTTTAAAGGCTGGGTTGTCGCAAACCACATGTTGTTTAATTGTCCAGCCTCCAACGGTAATCAAAACGAACCACCAGTGAGAAATCTCCTAAATTCCTATTTAGGAGAGAGTTATGCCTAGAGTGCTAACTCTCTATTTTGTGACTTACGTAATTTTTCTATCAAATAGACAACCTCTAAAAAATAAGAGGCATAACTTACTATTTATAAGAAAATCTAAAAAACCCTATAAATTGGCAAAATATCAATTCCCCCCCTGAATAATATCCATAAATTAATTCATGATAATTTTAGAAATTAACTCAATCAAGTCCTTACTTGATTTTTCTAGGTATAGAAATATAATTCATGTATTACTTATATTCTAGTTTTTAATTTCTAAAATATAATTTAATCAAGTTATACTTAATTTAATTATTCTAGTTTAATTTTTAACTTATGATTCTCAATATGTGTGACCATTAGGTTCCTAATATGTTGATCTAAATATAAATTAAAATTATAATTAAATAAATTAAATAATTTAATCTATTATCAATTCAACATTGATTTAATTTATATTTGAAGATCAGGTGCATCATTTAGCAACGTGTCATGATCCCTCAAATATTAGAAAAGTCATTGGTGGTTTGATTTAACCTTTTAGTAACCGGTTTTTCATTGTAATTAATATTATTTCATCAATAATATTTTGATTTAACATTAAAGCATGAAGTATGTCTGCCATGTGAAATCATGTTTGTTCTCTACATAATAGTCATTGATTGTTTGAATAAGATTTGAGACTCTTTTCAAATCTCATTTCATATTGACTAAGAATTTCTCAGTCAATACTATTTAAGAACAGATGAAACATTTTTTTCTAATTCACGTAGGGTGATGAATCATCTCTTGATCACTCAAATACCTTCATATAGTTCATGTCATACCCAATATCTGCCCTTTCATTACCTCGTTTAAGATAACATATAATAGGATCAAAGCATAACATTCTCTATATAAGATAATTTAGTGATCTCAAGTCTAAAGATCACTTATACAACTATCGCGTGAACCTTTCCATAGACATATGTGATCTCTCCATATAGAATTCTTATACGGGTCAGTTTAGTGTACATATTTTATGACAAGCACCTATATATTATTTCTAGGTATCCCTTATACCTTAACTTATATGAACAGTTGCTTCCTTTTATAAAGGAAAGAACATAATATGTAGTAGTCTCTACGACTCCAATGAATATCTAGCATTTAAAAGAGCATCGACCAAGAACATTTTAGGAACAATGCTATTATGCAATAAAAATCTCATAATTATAACAACTTTATAATTTCATTTGCAAAGCATTTTTATCCCATAGACTTTATCTTTACTCTAGATTCATTAATCTAATATTATATGAATATTAAAGATAAATTAAGCCTTTATTAATAATAAATATTTATTTACATAAATATAATAATGTCACGTATAACCAACCAATTGGTTACACAAACCATGTTAAACTAACAACAATAACATCAACGATGAGGGAATTTTGATCTTAGGTTGTTTTGCAACTGTTCTTCATTGTTGTTTGTCTCTGTCCATTGATCTTTCTCTTATTCCTGTTGTTTAATCCCCATTCTCCATTGCCTTTTAGAATTGATTGTGGTTTCCTACATTTAAATGCGTTTCTTCTGTGTCGTAGCTCTGCGCTTCTTTATTTTGACAGGCTTGCATTACTCATGAAACACGTATACGGTCCTTCCTAGACACTTGGTTATTTTTTGGATTCTTGGTTTTGCATCTCCAGCTTTTTACAAATCTTCTCTCATCCCAGGAATTCCCATATAAGCTGCTGGAACTCTGCACTTTTCTTAAGACTTCCACATTGAATTTCCTATGTTTTTTTTTAGCAATTGTTAATAGACGATACTTATATGAGCTCTACATTACAAGGACGTTAACCCTTGCGTTGGAGCTCCATCAAGCTGCAACTTTTCGATCTACAATTCTTCTGGTATGAACAATTCAATTATGTTCATATTTCCCTCTTCGTGTCTGTGTCTTATGATTTGTTGGGTCACTTCTGATGGCTGTAGCTTTTTTATATGGAAACAATTGTTGGGAATGAAGCTTTGCCGCTTTGAAAACTAAACAAATGTAGCATGGTTTGTTCTTTGGATGATTATATGACACTGTCACCTCTGCAAACTCGAACTTTTGTTTAGCAGGCATAGGCTTTCCAATGTATGTTTTTCTTCTTCTTTTTTGTGTGGAGGTTCAAACCTTTTAGATAAAAAAACTAAACAACCCGTGTGTGTTTCCCAATCAAGCTATCTTACATCAAGTGTCATTGGCACTTTTGCAATAAAAATTTTGGTTTTGGGTCTTTTAGTACTACACATTACAACCACGGTTTCTTCAAGCTAGCTCTTAGTTACAGTAGCCTTCCATGCAAGCTAGCTCTTAGTTTTTCCATTCTTTTTGTTTACTCTAACTACGCAAATTAATGGGAACGATTATTTAATTTTCAATACTAATAAATTACTCTAACTATGCAAATTCACGGTTAGAGAGCTTTACATTGCGGATTCACACTGTAATTCCAACTCTTTCTCTGTTTTTTTCTTTAATGTTTTTGAAACGTGGCCAGGTGAGGACCATGTTTTTTCACCATATGTTTTTGCTTTCTTTCTTCTCCACTGGTAAACAAATCGATCCTTTCAAAAAATTGTTTTGATGTTGAGAGACAAAAAGGCTAAGGGGAGTTGCAGGAAAGATGAAGACAGAAAAGAAAACCCATGTTCTCTAAAGTTGATGCGGATGGCGTGGGTTTTTTTGTATGATTTTCGAAAGACTCAAAAGCATAAAAAATAGAGGAGTTACAGGAGGGATGTGGAAGGGGAAAAAGAGGAGATTTGCCATGATCAGGGAGGGATTAGCAGACAATGACTATTAGATAGAGGAGGGGAAAATTGGGTTAGAGATAAAGGGGGTGATGGTATCCGATTTGAAGACACAAAAAGAGAGACGAAGGCAAAGATAGAAAGGGGTGTTTATGGAAGACAATGACTACTTTTCGCATTGCTCTTCCTTTTTTCCTCCATCATGCTGCTAACCTCCTGCTGGTTTTATCACTTTTTTCTATTTAGCTATACTGCGGAAGTTCCAGGTACTGCGCTGGATAAACAATGTAGCTTGCAAGACTTCCCATCTAATGGATCACCTTAACTAATGAAAAAGCAACACGTGGTAGCTTCATCTCGCTCAGAGGTAGCTTTCCTAACCTTCAATGGCTTTCATTTCATCTGCATTTGCGCTTATCACTGTTGCGCCATTTGACAAGCTGCTACTGGAGCATTGCAGCTTTGTTCTTTATCGCTGCCAGCATTCATTAAATTTATGGTTGATTGTTCTTTGTGTTTATGCATATCCCATTCACTTTGATCCACCCTCTAATGTTTCGTCTTCAGCTTTGGTTATGTTCATTCATGCTTGGCTGCTTTGTTGTTGTTTTATCGAATTAATTGAAAACCAACTGTCACCAAAGTGCTGGATTTACAAGCAGATATTTTTGCTTTATATTTGTCTCAGCACATGAATTTGCTCAACAACAGTTATGTCCTCCTTCGTTTTAGCTATTGTTTCTCCGATGCAGTCTGTGATGGTTTGGAATCAATGAGTAAACATGTTAACCAAGCTATGGACATCTTTGGTTGAGTCACTATTTCTGGTTCCATGCTTGCTTTGTTGATCAGATTCAAAGAGTAACAGATTTTCCATCATTTTCTTTCATCATTTCAGCCTCTGCTTTGGATTGGTAGTCCTGCATGCTGCCATATCTTGCTTTTTCTGCTAAAGAACATGCTTCTTTTTCCTCTAGAAGAAATACCTCTTCACCATTTCTTTATTGCAATCTCAAATAACACTTTCATTGTTTCTTGACTATTGGATGACTAGCTATTGATGCATTAAATGCATTTGTTTAAGAGCTGGGCAACGCAATTAATTGATTTTTATAATTTATTTTAGTTTTTTATGGTATTATCATAGTCTAAAATAAACATACTGATATTTGATTGATATTTAATTTGTGAGTATTTTTTTTTGTTATCATATCATTAAGTAAAAACCAGTTTAAAAAAAAAAAAAGTTGCTAGACCTAATGGAGTCCATGATCTGGGTTATGAGTTTGGTGAGTTAAACCTTGAAGCCCAAGATCTAGTATATCGCTGATATTTGATTGATATTTAATTTGTGAGTATTTTTTTTTGTTATCATATCATTAAGTAAAAACCAGTTTAAAAAAAAAAAAGTTGCTAGACCTAATGGAGTCCATGATCTGGGTTATGAGTTTGGTGAGTTAAACCTTGAAGCCCAAGATCTAGTATAT
>Ga0307517_10004902_pt1 | contig 20388 bp, 22 predicted proteins | sample 23_EM_MG_FD_194515 | JGI IMG/M metagenome (GOLD analysis project Ga0307517, IMG submission 194515) | Populus trichocarpa ectomycorrhiza microbial communities from riparian zone in the Pacific Northwest, United States - 23_EM | ecosystem: Host-associated > Plants > Roots > Unclassified | place...
TTGTCTAATGGCCCTAAATTGGGATTGAAAAAAAAGGTTTTTCTCTTTTTTATATCAATTTATGTATTTTTATTCAAGTAACTCCATGACATGCTAAATAAGAGATTAATAAAATCAAGGAGTCAAAACCCATTTAAGTGGTCAAAACATGAAATTGATATATATCATTCTTTTGTTTCAATAAAATTCATATTTGTACGTGAAAAATGAAAAAAAAAGGCTTTTTATTTAAATCTAAAATAATCACATGGAGAATTATCATCATAAAATAAAATATTTTAATTAAGTCCAAATTTTGGATTAACTTGTGATGCCAAGCTAGGATAATAATTATATTAAAAATAGTTTATATTGAATAATTTCACCTCATTTAACCCAATATTATTTTTCCTTTGTACTTAATTCACATTTGAGTGTGCTGAATGTTATAAAGTGTGTATTTAACAGTGCTTCAACCGTGATTTAAAAAAAAAAAAATTTAGTTGAAATTATTATTTTTATTTGTTTTTATTATTATTTTGGTACGTTAATGTCGGAAAAAAATATAAAAATTATTTTAATATATTTATAAATAAAAACTCGTGAAACATGATTTTTTAATGTGTCATAAATTTAGTAGTCAAACCTTCACCTTCGAAATTGCATGAGCCATGAGGTGTCACTGACCAATTCAAACAAACCATCGAAACAACAGCAGACACTAACATGAAACTCTCAACATAAGACGGTCACGACCATTACTTTAAAACAGCAACCTATAAAACATGCCTTTGTCCGAATTTTCCTCTGTGACCATCTTTTAACCTTTCGTTTCTCTCTATACCATTGGCATCATCAAATACCTGCATTTCCAGCTGCTGGGTACCTCCTTCTTCGTAAACCGGAGAGGAGCGTATACCCAAATATTGGCTCTTCCCTGCAGGAAAAAGCAACACAGCTTCCTTCTTTTATTTCTTTGAGTTTTGGTTATATAAGAGAGGTAAACATGGCAGGAAAAAACCGTGTTTTTTTAATTGCTACACTTCTCTCCTTGTTGGTTTCTTCAGTCGTTGCTCATGGGGGTAAGCAAGTAGGTGTGACTTATGATGAAAGGTCCTTGATCATCAATGGCAAAAGAGAGCTTCTCTTCTCTGGCTCCATTCACTATCCTCGCAGTACTCCTGATGTAATAATAATGTTCTTTACTATTGAGATTATTATACATTTTTTTCATCTTAAAAGGATAGGACTAATCTGTTGTGTTGAATCTGGCTTCAGATGTGGCCAGAATTAATCCTGAAGGCTAAGCGTGGAGGTTTGAATGTGATCCAAACTTATGTCTTTTGGAACATTCACGAGCCGGAGCAAGGCAAGGTAAGAGACCAGTCTTGTGATCAATATCTTGACCGACTGTTTTTCTGTCTGCAGTTAGCATTTGTTGGGCTAATTTTGATTTATGTTTGTTATTGTAGTTTAACTTTGAAGGACCATATGACTTGGTGAAGTTCATCAAGACTATTGGGGAGAATGGTATGTTTGCAACCCTCAGGCTTGGACCATTCATCCAGGCTGAATGGAACCATGGGTATGATTCAGCTCCGTGTCTTCTTTCTTGTGATCATTTCATATTTTATTTTGCTACATCAGTTTATCTGTATCTCTCTTACACATTGTTTTCAATGTGATCTCTTAGAGGACTTCCATATTGGTTGAGAGAGATTCCAGACATCATATTCCGTTCCGACAACGCACCCTTCAAGGTACTAGCATCGCCCCATTGCATAAAAAGAAGTTTCTGAAATAATTAACCAGATTATTTGACAAATAGTTTCAAATTTTGCAGCATCATATGGAGAAATTCGTTACGAAAATCATCGACATGATGAAAGAAGAGAAGTTGTTTGCATCACAAGGAGGCCCCATTATCTTGTCTCAGGTTTGATTCCACTCTAATAATCACAACCTCCATATCTTTTATTTTTACCATTGAACCTCTCATCCAATTTTTTTGTATATTTTTTTTATATTGTAATGCAGATTGAGAATGAGTACAACACTGTCCAGCTTGCATATAAAAACTTGGGAGTTAGCTATATTCAGTGGGCAGGAAATATGGCTTTGGGGCTGAACACTGGAGTCCCATGGGTCATGTGCAAGCAGAAGGATGCTCCTGGTCCAGTGGTAAGCTAACAAGGTTTTCCATGAATCAAAATTCCTAGTCCAAGAGGACTGATCTGCAAATTATAATGAAACACTAATGCCTTATTGTGCAGATCAATACATGCAACGGAAGGCACTGCGGAGATACATTCACAGGCCCCAATAAACCCAACAAGCCATCTCTATGGACCGAGAACTGGACTGCCCAGTGAGTATAGACCTTGAAGATTAGCACTGAATCATTCAGAAGCATTAATGTTCCATACAAAACAATCTGTAAAGCCTAGATATGAAAAAAGGAAAAAAAAATTGAAAGAACAAGATAGAGAAGCAAATGAAGCTATGATGCTAACAGAATTCCAATGAATGCTAACAGGTTTAGAGTTTTTGGAGACCCCCCATCCCAAAGATCAGCAGAAGATACTGCATTTTCTGTTGCTCGCTGGTTTTCAAAGAATGGTAGTCTAGTTAACTACTACATGGTAAGGAGAATGGTGAAATCTCTGTAACTTCTTCCAACAAGAGAAATTTTCTTCTGTGAAACATTTTAATTACTGTGTTTGCAGTATCATGGTGGGACAAACTTTGATAGAACTGCTGCCTCATTTGTAACAACCCGTTACTACGATGAAGCTCCTCTTGATGAATATGGTAAGGTTTAACATCTTTAAATCTATGATGCAGCCAGAAGCGAAGATCCTTCAAATAACTAATAGGCCTTTCATTCCATGTCTTGCAGGTTTGCAGAGGGAACCAAAATGGGGTCACCTCAAGGACCTGCATAGGGCTCTAAATCTATGCAAGAAGGCTCTTCTATGGGGAAACCCCAATGTTCAAAAGTTGTCTGCTGATGTAGAGGTAAGCAACTAAGCATCTACGAGAGATTTTAACTCCATTCCAGAGTTCCCCTTGCAACCACGTAAGAAATAAGATGGTTCAGCTCCAAAAATAAATGAATATAGTTCCTTAATCTGTCTTACTTTACAGGCTAGGTTGTATGAGCAACCAGGAACAAAGGTTTGCGCCGCTTTCTTGGCCAGCAACAACTCAAAAGAAGCAGAAACTGTTAAATTCAGGGGTCAGGAGTATTACCTGCCTGCTCGTTCCATTAGCATCCTCCCAGATTGCAAGACTGTCGTTTATAATACCATGACGGTAATTCCTAATCTCTTACATGTCTCCATTGATAATTGCTTAAAACTAACTACAGGAGGGGCCCCTAAAACAGATTGACAGCCGCTAAATAATTCCTTCTTATTCTTTCATGTCAAACAGGTAGTGTCACAACATAATTCAAGAAACTTTGTGAAATCAAGAAAAACAAACAAACTGGAATGGAATATGTACTCAGAAACAATTCCAGCTCAGCTTCAAGTAGATTCCAGCTTGCCAAAAGAGCTTTATAACTTAACTAAAGATAAAACTGACTACGTCTGGTTCACCACAACGTGAGTATATAAGCTTATTTTTAGCCTCTCCATCAGCAAATAGATGAATGCTAACAGGAGTTACCTAGTGATTCTACTGAAACCAAAACCTGACGTGTTTCTGTAAATTCTAATTCCAGCATAAATGTGGATCGCCGTGATATGAACGAGCGTAAACGTATTAATCCAGTCTTAAGAGTTGCAAGTCTTGGCCATGCGATGGTTGCTTTTGTAAATGGGGAATTCATAGGTAATTATCACAAACACATCATAATTATTATAATTTTGAGCATGCTTTAGTAACAAGATTTTCTTGAGGTAACTGTGGTTAATGTTTTCAGGTTCTGCGCATGGGAGCCAAATTGAGAAGAGCTTTGTCCTCCAGCATTCTGTGGATTTGAAGCCTGGGATTAATTTTGTTACACTCTTAGGAACTCTAGTTGGACTCCCAGTAAGTAGCTATCGTAACTAACAGATGTTTAGAATTTGGAAATGAATTTTAGAGTTGAAACTGACGCGAGTTTCTCCTTGTCAATGAAGGATAGCGGAGCCTACATGGAGCATAGGTATGCTGGACCTCGCGGTGTATCAATCCTAGGTTTGAACACTGGAACGCTTGATCTGACATCCAATGGCTGGGGACATCAGGTATGGATGGGCCTTGTATAAATAGGGAATACTCAATCAAGTTCATCAAAGAATAACATCACAATGATAGCAAATTAGGGCTAATGTGGATTGCATGATCCCAACTTGCAGGTTGGCTTGTCAGGAGAGACGGCTAAATTGTTCACAAAGGAAGGTGGGGGAAAGGTAACATGGACAAAAGTCCAGAAGGCAGGACCTCCTGTTACATGGTACAAGGTAATGTTGGGATATCATGCGTCCTAGCGATCAATCTTTAAATTTAACGTCTCAGGTATCACTTGGAAACGAACTGGTTTCTTGGCTTTCAAATAGGCATCATATTTTCTTGTTGCAGACTCACTTTGATGCTCCTGAAGGAAAATCCCCTGTTGCTGTCCGGATGACTGGCATGAACAAGGGTATGATTTGGATCAATGGTAAGAGCATTGGTCGATACTGGATGACTTACGTCTCCCCTCTCGGAGAACCTACTCAATCAGAGTAAGTAAAGCAATGTTTCCTAATTATCCAAAGCAAAAATTCTTCAAATAAAAAAAAGAAAGAAAGAAAAGGACTAGATTATCAATCTTTGCTTGTAAAATCAGGTACCACATCCCAAGATCTTACTTAAAACCAACAGACAACCTGATGGTTATATTCGAGGAGGAAGAAGCAAACCCTGAAAAGATTGAGATCTTAACTGTCAATAGAGATACTATCTGTAGCTACGTGACTGAATATCATCCACCAAGTGTGAAATCATGGGAAAGGAAGAATAACAAATTCACACCTGTTGTGGATAATGCAAAACCAGCAGCTCACTTAAAGTGTCCAAACCAGAAGAAGATTATCGCCGTGCAGTTTGCAAGCTTTGGTGATCCTTTGGGTACCTGTGGAGACTATGCTGTTGGAACTTGTCATTCACCGGTCTCCAAACAAGTTGTTGAAGAGGTAATTCTTTAATTATTTAAAAAAAAAAAAAATTATATCATCTGTCAGGGCTATATATAGCTAACTGGTAAGAGACTAATGAGATTTCTACTTGAATCTGAGCAGCATTGCTTGGGAAAAACTAGCTGTGATATCCCTATTGACAAGGGACTTTTTGCTGGCAAGAAAGATGATTGTCCAGGTATCAGCAAGACACTAGCAGTTCAAGTGAAGTGCAGCACCAAGGATCCCAAGCGTTCTGCTAACTAGGCTTCAATGTTTTTTGTGATCGTGTGTCAAAGCAATTTTATTGCGGTTCCAAGCACATGTAGACTTGAGTATTTTCATTCTTGAAATTTTCCCTTTAGTATGTTGATTAGGTGCTTAAAATAAATAAATTTTGAAATTTTCTTCTGAGAAGGCTGCAGAAAATCATGTTGATGAATGTTTAAATTTTCAATGGCTGCAGAAAAGCAGAAAATTATACTATGTGTGAATAAACATTACACAACAAACATTGAATTTGGCCAGTATTGTCATTCGTAGGTAATGCCAAGGACTAATACAAGATGAGCAGCTATACTTCTCAATACGTATTGGCCTGTGGCCTCAGACTCTAAAGGGCATCTAAAATTCAACCTACAGCAATTGGAATATCCACAGCTATAAGACCCAAATTCTAGGTATAAACTATTCATTTAAAAAAAAGATTGCAAGAGAAATTTATGTTCCTCTCTCTCTCTTTTCCTCTTTGTCGTGATCTACTCCTTAAAAAACATAAAGGTTGAAGAAATAAATAAGTGTTTTTTTTTTTTTTGTTATTTTCCATTATGATTTGTTTAGGGAAAAAATTAGAGAGGAGATTAGGGTTTTATTATGATTTTGATAATTAAATAATTTAGGAGTTTAAATTGATATATTAGGGTGTTAGTTGGATTATGAATTTGTTGAAGAACAAAAAATTTATTTTAGGAATTTGTAATTTTGAACATTAGCATATTAAGGATTTTGGGAATCCTAATTAACCGGTCGACCGATTTACTTATTGTTGCCGGTCAACTGGTTGGATGAAAATGAAGAGTTCGGCTAGATTAATTCTAAGTTGAATTTTTTAAAACCTGACACGATACCATAATATAAATTCGCTAGAATTTGTACGGTTTGGATGCCATTCATGTAATAAAAAACGAAAAGATATCTTCCTTGGAGCTAATTTCATATTCCATTTATTTTTACCTTTTCGGGGTACTTCATCATATTCCATAAATTTCTTCTCACTTGCCTGCTGGTCTATAAATACTGGTTAAAGTAGGTTACATTAGAAAAACAAAAACGATAATAGTCATCCTCACTCGTTTCCAGCAACAGATCACTAGAAGACAAAGAATTGCATTGCTCTTGCTCGTAGCATCTCTTTAGTCTCTCTATTTCTCTCTTATAATAAATCGTGAATTGTTGTTTGCTACAAGGAAACCAAACAGCTATTTAATTACATGATATATGTTTGCATTTTGCAGGTGATTCGCACTTTAAGTGTAAAAGCAGCAAGTAATTAAACTCTCACGTAAAACAACCAAGGACTGCATGCCCCAAGTGTTATTTGCTGTGCTCCAGAGTGCAGCAGCTCATCTTGAATGTCTCAACCATGCGTGTCAATGTATCCCTAGATTTACAGTGAAAGCAACAAAAGGATTCCCATGCATGTAAAACAACCAGCAACTGTAACTCCAAGGTTGTTAAATGCCCTTCAGAAGCTCCTCCTGAATGTCTCGACCATGCATGCCATAGACGTTCACCAATTATTTATTGAAGAATAAATATTCAAGTGACTCGACAGATTTCGAAGGATGACTTGCATACTTCCCATTGGCAGGTTAGCAATCTATCGTAGGGGGGTAGATTATTTTTTATTTGTAATATAAATTTCATTTGAAAGCAGATAGATTCAAAAGGCACCGTTGATTTCTTCTTGTGAGTATATTAGTTAAATGAATGATTTGTTTAAAACTAGTTTACAAAGAAATTTAATCTCTCCATATGAAAACTGGACTGAAAGCACTCTTACCTGTCAGGAAAAGAAATTAACAGGAAACTTGAGTTTTCTGAAGATAATTTTCTCGATTGTCACTTAGATCCTCAATCTAGTTATTTAAATTTAAAACCCGAACACCAAAACTCTTAGAAATTAAAACGATTCATTTTTTTTTCAAAAAAGAAAAGGCCAACACAACAGGCTGGAGTGCCATTTTCCAAATGGAAGCATGAAATGGATAAAATTAGATATGTTCAGATGTTGGGAGCTACTTTCTGAGGATTTTGTATATATCATCCTACTCAAAAAGGTTAGTATTAAAGCTGTGGTAATGGTGACAAGGGACAAAGCCATCTGTCTCTAATTAGGTTTACATCAAGGAAGATATAGTGGTTTGTATAAAGTGAAGGTGTAACTTCTTCACACGCTGAGAGCGTAGAGCCTACATTTGCCTTGTGCTGATTATATAGTTCGGAACAGTTGTGCGAATGAAGAAGCTAGTGCAGTTCTGGGGATTTTGACTTCGATGATAAAAACAAAGACCAAAACTGGTATTGACAGATGTTACGTCATGCTTTGAAGCATGGGTGGGTGGGTGGGTGGGTTTATGACATGCATGGATCATGTTAGGGATTAGATGGTTATTTACTTCATCCTAATGCATGGGAATTTCATGCAACTTACGGATTGGACGAGAATATCAGCTGCAAAACTTTTGTTGTTTGTGAGGGATTTTGGTGATGATAAACGCAGGCCTGCCTTGTCTAGTAGTGAGGAAGTTCAGACACAGGTTCCAACTTCAACCAACCACGATGGACTCGAGTGATATGCAGATTCAGAATTCCATATCCTCTCTCTCCCTCTACTGTTAAAATCAGCCAGGGCTGGAGACTGAACCCTCAGACATAAACGGACGGTGCATAGACAAAGTGAACAGAAAGGTCAGAATGGAAGGGGTACTTGACTACAATATAAGATTAAAGAATCACGAGAGACCACAGCAACCTAAAATGTACTTCGTTATTTGTTTCGTTTCATTTTACCTCCCGTTTCTCGCATAACAAAAGGAGTTTTTGAATTTGATAATATAACCTACAAAATACATTTCAAAACAAAAAAATGCAAGAAATAAAATAAAACAAAATTACGAAAAAAGGGAGGGGGGTAGAAATATTTCAATGTTTATTTTGCCATTCCCACCATTACTTGAAATACATGTACATTCATTCTATCGGACAAGAAAGTTAAGTAGAAAAAAATTGAAATTTTTCTATTTATTTACAAGAATTAGCAACTGAACACGCCTCCACATGTTCCTTCTTTACAGCATGAAAATGCAGCAGCAACCAACCTGAAAAATTTAACCCGCAAAATTTAAGGAACCAAAGACATCCTGCCAATGAAGCACCAATAAAATAATTTCATAATCGTAAATATCAGAGGATGTCTTCGATGAGCTGCATATACAGAGAGTTTAGAGAACAAATGAGTGAGCTATCCCGGCAAACATTCTATCCAGCTCCAATAACAAAATTTGCCAAGAGCCTCCACAAGAATTTATGACCTGACCTTGATGACATAGCTTAAAGAAGCACCAAAAAGAAGCCTTGTAATCTCAAATGCATCCCGGGAAAAAGTCTGGGATTCTTGTGATGTAAATATACAGAGATTAGATCACCTACTCAAAAAAACTCATGACAGATCAAAAGATCCCTGCCCTTCACTGATTGCGTACAGCAATTTCTTGTACATAACTTCCTGTTTAAAGCACAACTATAGTAAGCACCAGAAGATGTAAAAATTCCCAGATGACTAAGCAGGCATTAACCAAGATACCACTGAGAAATACAGCATAGTTAGCATGATAAGAAAAAATTTGTGAGTTCCATTTTGATAACCAAATACAGTACCTTGGTAGAGTAAGGAGGAAGCTTTAGGTAATTAGCACAAGTCATGACACTAGGCAAGTCATCATCAGCTGATTCTGAAGGTCCAGTTCCATTTGGCATTGCATTCCCTGCAGATGAAGAATGCTGCATCCAGAAATGCTATTGTTATAGGCAGCTAAAGAAAATAAAAGATGGCTTTGACAGCTAAGACATAGAGATGACAATCTTGCTCAAATAAAAGACGACAAACTTAACCACAAAATTATAAAATTTACAGGAAGATGCCATTTAAAAATACATGACAAACTACCATGTGTTGCTGCCCCGGGAAACGATACCTGTGCATCATCCCCTGCCCCAAAGAAAAATCAAAACCCACACTGCCCAATAGCTATTCCACATACTTGTGCAGGTAATGAGGAAAACATTAGAATTTCATTTACGCCACAGCTCATAGTATGTAACACCAGACAATTCAATGCGCAAAAAAAAACACAACCAGGGATGATCATCTGATACATCTTACCCAACTTTGAAGGGTGAAAATTTATTCTTTCAAGTGATCAAGCATTCTATTTTTGCAATTTATGGTATCAATTACCAATTGTAATTCAAGGAGCATGCATAATTCCACTTCATAGGAAAAGGGGGACACAAACAAGAACCTCCAATCAATAACAGTACCCTTTGTTTTTCTTGTGCAAACAAGAAGCACCTCAAATCAATTACAGTACCATACGCATGACTCCATGCATTTTTTTTCTTGCTCAGGCCACCATGGTCACTATTGCAAACTACATCATAGTATAAGATTTCACATATCTATGCACTTAATTTATTTCGACACATGATTTTACAATTCATCTTATGATTGTATTTTATGAAAATCCTAGTTGAAAAGGCATTTTAACAACCTTGCAATGACAGCCTATAGAAGCTCAAATATGACTAGTGACATGCAAGCACTACTAAAATGTAATGCACATTCAGCATAGCATGCCCCAAACAGAACATTAAATTGCAACAGATACACAGCTTCATGGCCATACCTTTCTCACAATGGTTAATTTTGGGTTTAGGACAGCCAGACCTCCAGGTGGTAGCCTGGGTGCCCCAGTAACAAACTGGCAGAATGCACGCTGCTGATCCGGTGTGAACTCTCCCATAATCTCAAGCAGCTATAAACATCGCAACCCCAGCAACAAAACAATCAGATAAGATTAAAAACACAAAGATGCATATTCTCCGAAACATGATCCTCAAAAATTGAAGTAAAAGACATACGTTAACAATGGCTGGACTCTTGGCAGTGTATCCATGATCAAATTTTATATGATCAACAAGTGTATCAGGCTGCATCAGTCAAAGCATCCAATAAATAATACAGAAAAAAAACTCCAGTCTCATAATGCATAAATGGCTGAAAGAGAGAGAGTTACCTCCCACAACTCTCTGCGACCGCAAAGCAAATAATCCAATTCTTGTGGAGTGAATATTTGCAATGAGGAGATGTCAAAAACCTAATTGTTAAGCAGAACAGGAATTAATGGAACTCGAAACATAAGAAAAAAAGAATGTGATATCCAAAAATCAAGGCAGTTGTAAATTTGTAGTAGATTTAGGTAACATTGATACATAAACAGCAGATGATTTAAGTATAAATAGCAGGCATCAATCAAATATATAATGCAGGAAACACCATCAAGCTTCAAATTTATAAAACTTAATTAAACATCTATGGCACAAAATTCTCTTTTAATAATTACTGAATTCATAAGAAACAGATGAAACTGAACCTGATTGAACCCCTCTCTAAATGCTTCCATTTGTCGCGTAATCCCAGTCTTGACAGTTGCGTCAACTACCAAGGATATGAATTCCTCCAAGTTATTGATATCGACCTGAAGGTTATAACAAAATTTGAAGAAAAATAAATCATCAGAATGGAGGGCAGTTTAAGCAAGAAATAGTACATCCAAATTCAAAAGGATATTGAAGTCAGGATAGGTTCTCTACAGTTTCATCTCCTGGCTTCAAAATGTAGTCTGGATAACCCGGAAGAGTAAAATCCAAGCAGAGATCTTCTATCGGGGTCCCATGAAAATGTAAATCAGCAATGGCTTCATGATCACTCCCTATTGATTCTAGATAATGTTTCCGACAAACAATGGCATGCAATTCTTGTAAAGTCTTCCCAAATTCAGCATCAAACGAAAGAATATCATACAGATCAAGTTCCTGCAATTAATAAGAGGATATATATTTCAACCAACAGACATAACTAGTGGGACGATAAAATCTAGCTAATGTGCAGTAAAATGAAATGGTTCAATAGCCTACTTGACCAAGCACAAGCTTATAAAATGCCATCGAAAGTGGTAGGTCCAAAAGCCGTCCATCTTGAAGAGCTTTGGCCATCACCCGTCCAACCAGCCGGAAATACTCAATGGTCTTATATATTTGGCTCCCCTCAGAAGCACTAGCAGTTAGTGGCCAAGGACGAGGGAATAAACCAAGTGGAGTCTGGACAAGATCTGCAGCAACAGCAGTACCAGATTCATTATTGGATTTTCCATTTTTGTCATCATCTCCATCAATTTCCATTGAAGGTTTCTCTGCTGCTGAATTTGACCTCCACATTCCAAGAGTGACTTTCTGAAGATCGTGACTCAAAAGCGTGTAGAACTCTAAGGTAGGACCCAACCCTGTGCCAACCTCACCAAAATATTCTACTTCAAGCACAGCCTTCTGGCTAGAATACATCTCCATTACTTTTGCAGCAGAATCCAAAATACGGTTTCGGGACACACGAACTTTCTGGCGTTGTAATCTTCCAACCCTCACCTCTCTTTCATTCGCTGATCCATGACCATCAGCCCCCTGCTGCTGCTGAAGACGATACAAAGCACGGGATAATCCAAAAGCAGTTGAATAGAAGTATTGTCGCCGGGTCTCAAAAGGGAACAGGAATGGGCATGCTTTTGTTAATTGATAACACCATGACGGAAGGCTCCCACTGCACAGAGCAAGGGCATCTTGAATTTGTCGAGCTAATTTAGGTGTGAGCTTGCTATTTATGAATTCTTCAGCAGGAACCCTGACACCAGTAGCAGTCATCAACTCATCCAAGCTTGAGATTTTCCCCTCAGAAAAGTTGTCAGAAACTAGCTGAACTCTCAGACGAGGAGCAAGCTGGTTCAAACCCTCAAGTATACGTAGTAGAGCCAATATATTATAAGTAGGATTAGATTTTTCCAAATCACAAGGAAGGTCCGCTTGCAAGATGCTATCTAAAAGTGACATGCGGTGCACTTGGGTATCTGAGTTTGAATTGGAAGAGCCACCTTTGATAGACTTTGATGCACTAGAACTTGGGCCCCCAACAGAAGCCCTATCAGCTTGGCCATCTGCCCTTTGATATGTAAGGGTATATATATCACTCCAAAGCCTACTCCCATCGCTGGAGATAAAATCCCTGCCACCGTACCTGTCTTCATCATCCTCTTCCAGAACAAGTTGTCGCTGGATGGCCTGATAGATTGTCAAATGCCTATTTAGTTGCTTCCCACCAGCAGTAAAGATTAACTTTGGAGGGTCACTAGAGCTACCAAACAAGGGACGTCCTTGTCGATCTCTTCCTCCCCTGATGCCTCTGCCATTAGCAGATCCAAGCCCAGCCATGGCAGCGGCGGCAAATGACATAGCTCCCCTAGATCCATAAGAACTACCACTCCTAAAATCAGTGGAATCCGAGCCCCTAACAGCAACAGCCCTGCTACTAGAACCAGAAGCAGGATTACTTTGGCTGTCACTTGCTGGTGGTGCAACATTGCTATCCTCTGATGCAGCACCCAGTTTCACATCATGTACCTTTTCAGGCATGCAAACAGGAAGAGAATCATCTCTTAACACCTGGGGGAGAGAGGTATTAATGAAACTCGTAAGTGGTGAAACTTTACTACGGGCCTTATTGCAATTTAACTCTCCGTCAAGAACCAAAACAATAAATTAAGGTTGTTAAACAGCAAACGACAGATTGAGTTTGCAAAAAGCAGTATTTGAGGCAAAAAAAACTGATTTCCAGTAGTTCTGTAGCCTTTGTAACTCCAGGTTTTGAAAACTCAAAAATACATTTTTCAATGCTTTTCCAAGACCATGGTTATGAAAGCTAAATCCAAAAAGAGCAGTAATCAGACAAACGCTAAGCATACAGAAGGAATTTATAATATATAAACTATGTAATTAACAAAAGAGAGAAAGCAATCAGAGCACATACATCTTCATGGTCATCATCATCATCATCATCATCATCAGAGATGTCATCATCTTCAATCACCAATGCATCATCGATCTCAACAGGAGATATATCCAATTCCTCATCCTACAAAAAACATTCAAAGAGTTAATTCAAAAGCAACACTTTCAAGATACTAAATATATGAGGTGTCTTGTATGGACTAGTTTCAATTGATTAGCGGGTTAAGAAATGAGCTGCATTCAAATAAGTCCAGTTTTCTTCAGAAAAGGCTACCATAGACTTCTCGCAAGACTTGATTGATGTGAACTGCAATCCACATACAAATGCAGAGAGTTCCATACCGAGGAATGACCCTCTAAAGACTCCTAAAGTCCTATACTTTCATTACCAGAACTTATGAAAAAGTTTAACTGATTTTAAACTAGTTTTAGTTACTTGGGAGGTTCATTGAACTAGTTTATTCAGCTAAGATTAGTAAATATTAGATAGCAGTGCAACAAAGCTGGCTGACATCCTCACAGAAATAGAATTTTAAAATTCTAACGGTTTTGATATTGTGAGTTAAGACTTACGAACAATTTAATCATGGTATCCTTGAACTACACCATACCTCGGAACTAGAATCCCCATTCACTGGTTTCATTTGTGCATCTTTATCAATGGCTGCTCTTCTACGAGCAGCATTTCTAGTTTGAGGTCCTTTTGTCTCCTCCAGGGGTGGTTTCAAAACAGCTTTGCCCTTTCCCTTTGATGTGCTTGTGCTTGTGCTTTTCTCTGGTATCGGTTCCTTTCTAGCTGAATCTCCTATATTAACAGATGATCTGGATCTTGAAGAATGACGACGAGTAGCAGAAGCAGGGATAGAGGTAGATGGAGATGATGCACCAGCTCCAGGCTGTGCATTCCCAGATTCAGAGTTTCCTGCAGATGCTGAAGCCTTGTGACCAGTTTCACTTCGCTGCACTCGCGGCCAAAGAAATTCTTCTACAGCAGCTAAACTTGCTAATGGATCAATAAGTACAACATTGGAAGAGTAATCACGGAGAGCCTTTTCCCCTTGGGCCCGACAGAGACGCAACTTAAAAGGTTGAGATAGTGCACTTAATCCAGAAGACAGGCGTGCACCTCCACTAGATGACCTAGAAGAATGGCTCAGAACAACAGGAAAACGCTCCAAGGATGACAAAGCATTTTGAAGCTTCTGAACTAAGACTGCCATGGGTGCCGCACCCCCTTCATCAATGCTGGAAGGAAGGGCCAGAATAGCAAATGACTTAAATCTTCTAAGTGCTTGTTGCCGAAGCTTTGGCAGGTTAGCTTCTGAAATTTTCTCCTTGGTAGAATAGCCACAAGAAAAAAAATTCAGCAAGGTTGCCACAACACCACTGCCAATAAACTCAAAAGTGGATACACCATCCCCTTTGCCAAGCTCTGCTAGCATCTCGGATATCACCCCAATCAAGTACTCTTCCTTATTTGTGGAGCTGTCAATAAGACGGGATGCAGAAGCCTTTGATTTTCCCTTTGCTTTAGTCTTTTGGTCATCAACACCAGCATTCAACTTTGTGCAGAGATTCTTCAAGTGTAAAAGGTCATCAGTAACCCCGTCTTCAGCAGCCCCGGGATCTGAGGGGAAGTACTTATCTCTGAAAGCTTTAGCACATGCACTGACTGCCATTCGCAAATTTGAATTGACCATTGGGATTTCTATAGAACTTGGAGGTGAGCCAGCATTTGCAGAAATAGGATTTTTGGATTCTTCAGATGAATTTGCTTCGGGATTTGAGCTCCCACTGCGACGTTTGTAACGCCTGGAACGTGATGAAGTTCCAGGAACAGACTCATTATCCTTTTCAGCAGAAGAACCATGGGTAGGAGCAGTATTTGGGTTTCCAGCTAAGATAAGTTGATCTACAGCATAAACCACACCTTCTCTGACAAAAATCTTGGAGAAAGTCCCAGGAAGTTTTTCCATAAGAATCTCGGCTACTTGAAGGGCAGGAACCAAGACATGTGGATCTTTCCATGCTAACACCCCAGCTAGGAAACTAGAGGAACAAATAACACGGATAAATACTCATATGACTAGACGTTACAAGTGTATATCAAAAGAACAAGCATGGATTAAAGTTGCTTTACCTTGATATGTTTGTCATGCTAAGTAGAGACTGAATCATCTCTGCATTGCTGAAGTGCATCAACTTCCCAATAACTGAGAGACACTTGTGGCGAACAGGACTGTTGACACTGGAACCATAAATCTGCTTATCAAAGCAGATGATGCCATTATTATCAACTTCAGTGAACAAAAAAACAGAATCTTGCAGTTTAGACACTGCAAAGTCCACTTAAAAACTGACCTGTATCAGAACAGGAAGAAGGTCCATTCCAAATTGCTGCAGAAGTTCTGGTTGATCATTTAATAATTTCTCACGAGCTGAGACCTCAGGAACATTTCCATTGATGTCATCTTGTTTCCCAGAACTACTGGAAGGACACTTCTTCACAACAGATCCTTTGACCAACATACTAGAGCTGGTTGGGAGAGAGATAGTTCCTTGTGGAAGCGGAGGAAGAAGCTCATTTGCCAGATTGACAATCTCAAAAATCTATAACACAGAGTGAAAGAAAATTTTACAACTCATCAAATGAAGCTGCAACTTGGTTCTGAGGCTGTTAAATAGGCCATTAAATACTTAAACATATATTTTCAAATCCTAAGAGAACTACAATATGAAATGAATGTAATAGCACCACAGGACAGAATAAGAAGAACAAGTAGGTACCTGATCTGCAGGTCGACTTAGAGCAGGAGGAACAGGGGAGTTAGCAGAAACCCCAGAACCTGATAGTATCTCTTTAAGAATGCCACTGACACCAAGAAGAAGTAATGTTTTGGCTCCTAAAGGAGACCCACTTGCACAAGTGGATAGCAGTCGAATTAAACCCTGAATGCCTTGCGTCAGAAAAACAGCCTCCAAATACATGACGCGAAACTAAATGGGCAACGTAAGAAATTCTTTTACCGTATATGTTGGAGTGCTGAGAGAAGCCTGTCCACCGCCGGAACTGCTAGTGGAAATGAGAGAGGCAGCTTGTGTGACAAGTCCATGATTACACAGTTCATCTAATTTGTCTGGAGATGAGGCAAAGGCTTCAGCAATCCTTGTCAAACAAACTGAAGCGTGCTCTAAAACCTACAAACATTGCAAATTGCATTGGATGCAGAAGAAAGTAGAAGGTGGTGAATTAGCTGCAACTTTGATATAAAACAGTAAGACTACCTTGGCATCATGGTACTGAAGAAGGTTGGTCAACAGAGGAACTGCTTCCATCACAAAGTCAGCTGCATCTGAAGGAAGTTTCTTGCACATATTTGCAGCAGTAGATAATGCTACTCGCTGAAAACATAACAATGATCAAAAAGCCTCGATAAGAATGCGAACTAGTCCACAATGTTATAGCATCTCAACATGCCTATAGTTAACTAAAACAGATAATAGCAAATTGAATACCTGAACTCCAGTAGAAAAAAAATCAAGATAAGAAAGCACTGCCATAAGAGCACCGGCACGCAGACATGCAGTTGGGTGCTCTTGAGATATCTTCTTTAGAGCTTGCAGAGACTGCAACATTACAACAGAAGTAGCAGTAAATTTCACTAATAAACCAGCAAAAACCAGCTGATTGCAGTCCATCTGAATAGCGTCACAATGCATACAGAAAGAATGCAACTTTACTACTCACTAAAAGCATGGTACAGGTGTAGCTAACCAAACATAAAATCCCAAATGATTTAATCCATTTAATACACTCATAAGCCATAAAATGCTGTATGCTATATACGGGGAAAAAAACTTACCATTAATCCTAAATAATCAGCCCATTTAATGCATTCATGGCCAATCCATTTACTAACAGGTATAAGAAAAATAAAACTGGGGCATTGAAAAACTAACCTGTTCAGCAAGGTCCATGTACTCAATAGTAATCAACCTTGCAACAAAACACGAAACAGCGCCATAATGAACAACAGCAGCACAAGACGAAGGCAAGACATCACACAAATGCGTAATCGCCCTTGCAGCAAGCAACATAATATCAGGATTACTCTCATTATTCAACAACCCAACAAGAACCGGAACAAAGGAATCCACAGAAAAAGTACTCAGACTCTCTTCAGTCCCGATAGAAAGCATTTCACAAAGCTGCGTTAAAGCTTCCACTTGCTTCCCTTCTTCTCCATCCGCCCTTAACCCAGACAAAATCTTCTTCAATCTCCCTGATTGATGCGAGCTTGAACCTGAACCCATCACTGGAGAAGGCAGTAAATCATCAAGACCGGCACCCAACTTTCTCAACAAACCCTGTAAAGCACTACTAGCTGAAGTCAAATTCTGATGGAAAGCAGCAATTCCACCGCCTTCGCTGTCATCATCATCGTCGTCATCGACATTAGGGTTATTGTTGTCATTTCCAGAATCCAAATTATTAGTGATTTCCCTATTTTCACGCGAAACCCTAACTTCATGTTCTTTCTCTTTGCCTTTCTCCGATTCACTATTGCTATTATTGTTCCTATTCCGACGCGAGCGAGAAGAAGAAGACGATTCAACAGGTGTAGAGTCCATGGGGAGAGGGTGAGCACGTGTGGAGCGAGAGCGGGTAGCGGTGGCGGTTGTTGTCGTTGCTGTTGCGGTGGCAGCGTTGGTGCGGGATCGTTTGTTGGAGCGAGTAGTGGTACCGGTGGTGTTGGTGGCGGCAGATGAGGAGGCCTCCGCCCGTTTCCGGCTACGAGTTTCCATACAAGAACTACACCTCCAGAATTACATCCGTCATCGCGCAATCACGCGCCACCGGATCGCGTAGTAATGATAAGAACTGGATGCATCAGATTGAGGGAATTTGGGAAATTTTGATCGAGACAGACAGACAGACAGACAGACAGACACAGAGAGAGGGGGGGGTATTGGAGGTGGAGAGAAACCCTAAAAACAGAATGAATAAAGAGGAGAGAAGAGGAAGAGTGAGGTAGACGACTTTTTATATGTGTTTGTTGGAAAATGATTAAAAAAAATCAAAATAAACTATGCTGTAGAGGGATTATATTTGTTCTATCGTGTGTTCCTTTGCTTCCTGCGTTTATCGTTGTGCAAGTAATATTTTGGGACCAACATTTCTATAATATTAATAGATGACTAAGCTCTTATATTCGAGATTAACTTTCATGAAATCAATGAAAAACAATCTCTTTTTATTTTCATCAAATACAAGTCTCAATCTTTCTTGGAATACAGGGTTACGTTGTTTTTTTATAAACAATTTTCATTGAATAAAATATATTGTCTGATAAAATATATTACAATGAAAATAATTTTAGTTAACAGATCATATATGTGTATTGAAAATTGAAAATGTAATAAATTATGTGTGTGGTGTTAATTTGGGGCATGAAGATCTATTGGATCGTAAATATTTTATGTGTTTTATTATTAATATAGATATTCGGGTCAGTTTATACGTATCTCGATTAATTTTATGGGCTTAAAGTCAAGGATTATATAAACCTTATATTTTTTTTTTTTAGTTTTTTAGTTTAACATGGGTGTCCGGGTCAGCTTGTGCGCACCTCGACTAATCCCACGGGCCCTGAAGTTAACGACCATGTAAGCCTCTAGTGGCCATCATATGAGCAACCACAGGGCTCGAACCTGAGACCATAGAGGGAGCAAACCTCTTGGTTTCAAGTTTTTACCACTAGGTCACCACCTAGATGGTTATATTTTTAATTTGTTTAGTCATTGTTTAGCTGGACAAATCATGTTTTAATATACGAACATACATGTAAAAAAAATTCAAATTCAAAATTCCAATAAATTGAAAGTAATATTGTCGGCGGTGTAATTCAATTCCTTAAACCAAAAATTCATGTACTTGTTCTTGGCACTATTTTTGTTTTTTTTTTTGGTTTTATTTGCAATGGATACTTTTTCGCTGGTATCACACGCTAATGGTTTTGGTTGGTGAGAGTGGCCAGGCAAAACGAGGGGATTTACAAATGGGCAGGCAACGGCCCTTCTTCTTCTCTTTTGGGAATGTCAGTGCTGTAATATTTGTTTTTATATTTTTTTAATATATTTAAAATGATATTTTTTATTTTAAAAAAATTAATTTTGATATTAATATATTAAAATAATTTAAAAATATTAATTTAAAATAAAAAAACAAACGTCCTAATTTATTTGATCTACATTGTAACACCTGATTTTGGGGTGGGCCGATGTGTTGTCTGGAGCCGCTGGCTCGTTCTTGGAAGCATTGCTATGTACAGGGACCAGGCTCTTGAATTGCTTAAAGATGAGCCTCCTTCTATGAAGCCCATTTCATGATTCAATGCAGGGTATGGCCTGGCCCACAATTTGTCCGTCAGGCAAATAAGTTGGTCTCGCCGTCTTGGTAAAGTTTGTGGTCTCGAGGCTAGTTTGCTTCGAGTCCAGAGGGTGGTAGAGTGGTTTAGCTTTGGTGGAAGAAGGAGAGATTCAGAGTTAGACTGGTTCCTCTGGACTTGCTTGGTGACTTCGGTGATCATGTAATTAAATTTCAATAAATTAATTCGGTATATTTAATGTAGAGAAAAGGCACCAACACCACCAATAACAATTACTACAAGAAATGAAAGCATCCAAGTAGGTGGTTAGTGATAAAAACTTAGAACTAAAAGGTTTGTTCTTCCTATAATTTCAAGATCGAGCTATATGGTTGTTAATATGATGGTTACTGGAAACTTATATGGTCGTTAACTTCAGGGCCCAGGGAATTAGTCGAGGTATACACAAGCTGGCCCAGACATCCACGTTAATAAAAAAAAACTACAAGTAATGAGATACATGTAGCACATAGAAAAAATGTATATAATTGCGAATAAAATTGAAGGAACCAGAAAAATATTCAAAGACCCTAGTCTTGAAAAGTAGCATGGAAAATGAATATAAAATCAATGTTATAAGGAGTGTCAAAAACAAAACAAAATATCACTTTGAAAAAAAAATCTAAATATCAACACAAAAATAAACACCTTGACAACAC
>Ga0307517_10004903_pt1 | contig 20387 bp, 16 predicted proteins | sample 23_EM_MG_FD_194515 | JGI IMG/M metagenome (GOLD analysis project Ga0307517, IMG submission 194515) | Populus trichocarpa ectomycorrhiza microbial communities from riparian zone in the Pacific Northwest, United States - 23_EM | ecosystem: Host-associated > Plants > Roots > Unclassified | place...
ATTTTCTTTTTTTTTTTTTAAAAAAAAAAAGATTTTGATATATGATTCCATTCTCTTCTCGACTTCTTTTGTTTTTTCAGTATTATTATATTAGAAACAAGAGCTTTATTTGTGCAGGAGCTGCAAGTAAAGTTTTTTATTGCCTTCGAATTCTTATAATTAGCTCGTATTTTTCTCAATTTAATCAGTACATACTATCATCTAAAAAAAAACTAAAAGTAATGATGATTATTTCATTATATTTCTTCTCCATATAAATGATTTCAATATACATTAAGTGATCAGAAAATATATAAATTAAAAACCCCCTTAGTTTAATTGGTATCGTTGTATTTCTAATTTCTTGCCAATTATATTTATTCATTTTCGAAACACTTGTAAACGAAAAAAAAAAAAGTGAACTTACATTAAACGGTGAGTGGAGATATGACGTCCAAGAAATTTAGTAACAAAAAGACGAGCCCAAGCTTCTAGCCGAGAAGGTGCCATTTGTTTTCCATGGATCAGAGCAGCACAAGTCTCTCCAGAGGAACAATTTGCAGCGGCCATTGATGCTACAAGACTGCAAGAGAATTAAACCTCGAGCTTTAGATGATCTACAAATCAACTTGATGAATTCCTCTACTCCTCACTATGATCAAGTTCAAGAAGGCTAACGATGCTGTTATATAGGAGCAGCTCGACGGCCAGCTAACAACTTCATGGTTTTGTAGCCAGACGGCCAGCTAATTATCCAGGATTTTCTCTTTTTCATTAAATAAATTATTTATATATAGATTATTGATTTCTTAATTAAGAGATACAAATCTAGCACGACTCATGAACTTGTTTATTCAATATTATACATCCATGAATTAAGTATTTTAATTCACCATGTCTCTACAGCATTTTTTGGGTTTCCAGCTAAACATATCTAGCTTTCTATATACGCAGAATTTTATAAAAAGGTCAAACCAGCTTAACACACGCATCAAAGGTAAAGTAAGATCTATGATGATGATTATTAATTCCAAAAACAAAATCCATTATGGATATTATGGAAGTTGAGCAAAAGAAAATACCTGCATATATATATAAAAGATCTTTGATTTTTTTCCTTTGGGGGGAGGGGGGGTGGTTAGCCAACTCCAAGCGTATATATGTGAGCATTTCTATTTTCATTGGATGCAAAAAGAAACAAGAACATACATACCTGATAATTGCAGCGATAATTGCAGCAAAACTTGGGAATAAAAAATAGAAAGGCGCAGCTGGAAAGGTCGATCAAAGAATTGCTAGACAGGTAGATAGACAAGGGTTTATGCTGCTAGGAATTAATAATTTTCATTGATATGAAATTCTGGCAGAAACATGAGGTATGTTATCGAGTAATAAAGCAAAAACATGTCTGTTCGTGTTACAGGAGATCAAGATTAAGCTGTACGTCGTTTTTGCCCTCGTAGATTTATCAATGCTTCACTTCTATCCTCATAGCCTAGGCTTTCCCAATAGTACCCCTATAGTTTCTAATAAGTTTCAATTTCACTCTTCAACTATTACAGAAAGCTCACTTTTTCATGTTTTTCTTCTATTTCTCTCTCTTTTTTTCCTCTTAAATCTACAAACATGCTATAATCTCTCACATAAACATTCATAAACCTGAAATAAAATCAGGAAACAAAATTAAACGTAGGCTATTTGATGGGTAGAAAAAAATACCAAACTTCTGGAAATTATAAAATTTTTAGATAGAAGTGTAATATTGATAAATTTACAGGGGCAAACATATCATCAATAATTACTTCAGCACCAAGCAAAAGCAAAAGCAAAAGCAAATCTTTTTCCCAAATCAAAGGCAAGATTCTCGCTCAACTCAAAATAATAAAAAAAATTATAGTTGCCACTTGCCAGGCCAAGCAATAATATTCACTGACAATAGAACAGAACAGACAAAACAATAATTTAGTTACTCTAAAACATGTTTTTTTTTTAAGTGAAGAAATTTTTAAAAAAAAATATTTAGAAACATATTTTTATGTATTTATTTCTGTAACCAAACACTGACAATAACGCCACGAGTATTTCCCAAGGATGAGATTTCATCATCCTGAGCAGTGAGCTGTGTATGAGAACGAGAATACATTTTTTATAAAATAAATGTAACAGAGAGCTTCGAATTTGGTGCAATATTTTATCAGCGACACAAATGATCAACATAACTTGATAAAGAAGTACAGAAAAACAGAGAAATTAATGCTTGGGCTGACTTCCATGTGCTGGTGCTGTCTTCCTTCAGAGAGAAGGATCAGTATGCTGAAGGGAAACCTCTGTATGGATTGCTTAGTGCAACAACATTTCCAGGACGTGAAAATACAACCTACATTACAGAAGAAATCGATTTTCTTTTGTCAGAAGCTCAAGGACAGGATTTTAATAAAGCCATATGTAATCTTGAGATTTACCTGATAATTTCCAAGTGTGTGTGTCTTGAAACCAGCTGCACAATAGTCAAAATAGTACTCCCATGTTCGAATGAACTTTTCATTGAATCCCAGGGAAAGAATTTCTCTGCCCACCATAAAATAGTCTGTTTAATTCTAAAAATTATTGTTATTCTACAATTAGCCACCGTGGTTACCAGTAAAAAGACAGTAAAGATCATATTTTTCAGAAACTTCTGGTGTCAGATATTGCAAACGTCATAGTGAGATCAATCAAGTAATAGTGAGTGAATTGTGTCAAGCATTATTATGTCAACTATTTTCATTATTCTAAAGCCAACTATTTTCTTTTCTTTGGCGCAAAGTGAATTGTGTCAGGCATTATTCATGAAGATCACTGCCTAGCAGCTAGTTTTAAAATGTAATGTGATCAACAAGGATCTAGCAAGTAATCATGTAATCTCATTGTAGTCAAATAATTTGACATTTGTCATCATGAATCATCACGCATCCAGTAGTAGTCAACCTGATACTCAAAATAATTGTTGCAAATGGTGAAGCTGACCCCACAAGGTACAAAATAATGTGAAAAATTCTGAAGTGATTTTTACCTCTGATTCTCCAAGAAGTTTTTTCTCCAGTATCTAAGTGTTTGATAGTATTGAATTCCGATATTTTCCACGTGCTCCACACTACACAAACACAAATTAAGTTCATTTTGCAGAAAGTAGTTTGAAGAAAGAGCAATAACATCAGCAGTAAATTTCAGCTAAAACTGATGATGGCCTCTACCAGAGTCTTGATGAAGAGGCCATGGCTGATGTTATCCTAGTTAATGAAGGCAAGCATCCACCAGGAAATATATATTCCTTAATAAAATCTGAACTCTTCCTGTACTCGTCATATCTTTCTTCCGGGATTGATATGAACTACAAAAATATGTTAGAAAACTGTTAGCCCCCTGAGGCCTTGGTGTCAAGTAAAACATAGAGTAATGTGCATTGGCCAAACTGCTACAGAAACTGGCAATTAAGCACTGATTTATGCCATCAAACCCATTACTTTACAATTGAAATGTGCACAACTATGCAAAACTATTTTTTCCCATATTTTCATAACCTGTAGGACAAAAAGCCCATTTTCAGCCAATACTGATTCGCAGCAACCAAAAAACTCTTCCATGTATTCGTGGCCAACAGCTTCTATCATTTCACTGGACAAGTGCAAAGAGAAGGCCATCAAAGCGATGGTATTAGTACAACATTCTAAGATCAGAATGTAAAATGGTGGTGAGAGAACTCACCATGATATTATCGTGTCATATTTGTGGGTCTTGGGCAATTGGCGATAATCGCAGAGGTGAAATTTTATACTGTCCTGGTAACATGGTTAACGTTAAAACAAGTTACTTGATTTCAGAAACAACCATGTTCTGCTTTAATACAGAGAAAAAGAAATCCACTGCTACAAAACCCTATCTCCGTGACAGTTAAGTCAGGACAACACTGCCAACTTTATCCTTGCTTGCTATATAATACGATCTTTAATTATGTTGGACAAGCTTTTTACATCCATTTGCATGTGAAGACTGCAAAATGAAAAAAGTAGGAAAATCTGGGCGATATCAGAATTGCAGAAGTCCTTTTAAATCTCTACTTCATACCTGGAGGCCCGCTTCCTTCACTTTCAATTCTGCATATTTTAGTTGCTCCTCAGATAGAGTGATGCCAGTATATTTACATCCAGTTCGTTGGACAACTTCAATAGCTAAGGTTCCCCAGCCACAACCAATCTCAAGAACTTCATGGTCTTTATTGACTCTAGCCTAGATTGTCAAAGGTAAGCACATAAAAATGGACATTAGTATCAAGCAACCTTGGTCAAGTTGTCCAAGAATAATTAACAGGCTTACCTTTTCGATTAGAAGGGATATTTTTCTAATCTGTGCAGCTTTCAAGTCTTCATCTTCTTTCTTTTAAAACAACACAAGAAAATGAATATATTATCAGTTAAACATAGCATGTCAAGGATTAGATTATTTTTGTCATGCGTTATTTTAAATGAAATCATCAATATGCAGGGCTTCCAACCTTAAATAGCGCGCAGGAGTATGTCATTGTTTCATCCAAGAACAGAGCAAAAAGTTCATTACTCTGGAGACACAACCAGAAAGGGATGTAAGCTTCTAGTCATAAATCATACTTAATTACTACTTTGACAACCAAAAAAGTTTCAAGGCCACAACAAAAGTGAACGTGTGGAAAAATAATGAAACCAAATACTCTCACAACACTTCGATATGGGAAAAGCTGACAAGGTCACTAATTTAGAATTCTGAAATGGTAGCCCTGTGAATATTTGATAGAGTAGAAGCAGCACTGTCTCATCATTATGATCTGATACAAGATTTAAAAGGGTTCTTACTTCGACAAGATTCAAAATGAACCTTAGAAACTAAAACCTTGGCAATGCTTTCAAGTGAATGCTTTGGCAAGTCCATCACTTTACTGGTTCACATATATAAGATTACATAGAATCTTAGAAGTTATTCAGTAGCTTTTCTCACTCTTGTTTTCAGATATTTCCAAAATGCACTAATGAGATGAGGAATTGACTTTGGTATCTCCATTAAAGGTATAGTGAGAATGACATTGAAAGGAATGTTAGGCCTCCACTCTAAAAGGCTTAAATTTTAGCAAGATGTGCCAGTTTAAATGGTATCAGAACTGGAACCATCTAAAAGAAAAGGCTCGGTGTTCAAATCTTTGCACCCTCATCTCCATCTCAAAGATTAAATAGTTTTTCCATTGAGCCTTGCAAGCAGCCGTGGCCTATTTTCTTTTCCTTCCATTACACATAAGAAGACATTGGAGAAAAATTCAAAACAGCATAGAAAGAGACGTTTAAGCATAATGTTAGCCACTCTAAGAAAACAGAATTTTTGGAGTTAGTGCCAGTTCAACCATCTCATACCAGGTCATAATGACGAGAGATATTTCTGCGAGCTTGTGTAAGAGTATTTTGCCTTGAAACATGCTGAATGAAAAATTTTGCAGATGCAATACCAGCTGTGAATAATAATGGTGTCCACCAGCCCCTGAGACAAACAGGGGGAGAATACTTAATGAAATAAGATATAAGATTCAATCTCTTGTAATATCATATTCTTGGAGTTACCAGTCACAACACACCTTTTCTTGTTCAACTTAGATGTAGAATTATCAGCATCTCTATTTACAATGAGAATCTGCAATATAAATTATTAGCAAAGAAAATTCTTTGAAAGTCCATCCACAAGAGATAGCTTATATCAGTTATCTCACCATGAAAAGGTTTATAAGACCTTCATCTTTGTCAACAAAGGAAAAATCACCATTGATATATGCATCTGCGAGGCCTAAATCAGCCTGTGTCATTATCTGAGAAAATTTTCTTGGGCTCATTAGTTGTAGTGTAAGTTTTGAACTAGGCACTAAATTATTCTAAATTTTAAAATACCTTCTGCTTTTTGTCACGACATTCCAGTTAAAACTTTTCCTGTTGATAATTTTGAACTCAAGGTGGCATGCAACTCACTCAAAAGCAGAACTACATTGGAGTACATACCTTCCAGTAAAACTGCGGATTGTGAACCTTCAAAACAGTTTTCAGAGAACATTTTTTAGAAGTTCCCTCAAAGGAGAAAACTGTGCCTCCATCCTCCAGCAAACTGTCAAATCACCATATATTGATTAAAAAAAGAGAGGAAAATCTAGAATGGGCTGTCAATGGCAGTAATAATCAAGACTGAAAACACAAGCTTATTGAAGAAATGAGAATCAAGTTAAACAATTTGGACAGGTGACAAAGATAGTAATGTTGCAACACGAGATTTTATTCTGAAAAGACAATAGAGGAGCTGAATCTACAGAAAGCCCACATTCTGCATCATCCACCCACAACAGGAGAATAATTATAAAAGGAAATGAACATTCACTAAATGGCTACATGTTTACACGAACCCATTCCCATGAAGTGAAAAGAAAACACCTCAGATACTAAACCTCCAATGCTCTCGCAATCCAGCATCCAAGTGAAAGATGATAACCATTATACAACCTACATGTGGTCTTGGATAAGCATGTGATGACCTTATGAATATAAAAGAAAGAGCAAGCTGTATGCATGTTTTCCTAACAACAAAATGCTAGAAAGAAAAACACCACCATAAGAAGGGATTGAAATTATCTTTATAATTGAACTCACGTTAAACAGCCAGTAGAGATATGATGTCCAAGAAATCTAGTAACAAAAAGGCGCGCCCCAGTTTCTAACATAGAAGGTACCATATGTTTTGGATTCCTCAGAATGTCACAGCTTTTTCCAAGCAAACCATGTGCAGCAACCATGCCAGACTGCAAAGTGTAATAGAGAGACAAATAATTTCATTTTCTTGTATCAGCACCAATACAAACTGATATCCCTCACTTGTCCGTGGCAGAACACCAACTTCATGATATCATGAAAAGAACACTGGATACTTAATGAATTCATGGAGACAAGAAAACAAGGCCCTGTTTGATTTTCAATTTCGAGTACCAAAAGCATGTTTCAGAAGAGAGAACAACAGTAATTCATAAGCAAGTTTGAATGCTAATTTGTTACCTGTTGCAGGATACATTTTGAACTCAATTTTTCAATTCATATAAAAAAGAAAGGTATTTTCATTGCAAGACTTGAAGACGACATTTCCACAAAGAGTTCAGAGAACATAGGTTGGTTAACAGAATTTCATAGCAGAATTGTATCAGTGATCGATTCCTTTGTACTCTAGAACTAGAAAACATTTCAATATTTTATACCTTCCCAACAAAAAGAAATGTGGAAACTGACCAAAAATACAACAAAGAGGAATTGAATTTTCACTACAAACATAGTGGTTATCTCTACTTAATTATGTCTACCTTTAGTCCATCTTCATAGAAGCCATAACCTGAAAATGCAACACGAACTGCTCAGTTGATCAAGTATCAAGCTAATCCAGTAATCTAAAATCTGAAAAGTTGCAGTGTCTCTGAAGGCTGAACAATAAAAGAAATGAATTATCATGGAAACTTCAAAAGAATCTCTCCTTCTAGATCTGAAAAAAAAAAGGAGTCTAGCAAATAAGTTCATCTCCCCACATCAAATAAAAAACTGGTATTACAAGTTTGCCACAAATTAATGTTAGCAAAGCCACCAGTAGTTGATTGAAGTATTTGCCAGATTATCTAAGGTCGTCAATAATTGCCAGAGTCTTCAACCTTCTATCGTATACCGAAACATTATTTCACTTCTCTTATTTTCTTACGAAACACACTTCGCTTGCAGCCTATAAGAGTACAAAAAAATGAACATAGCCCCTTAAAGTTCTATTTTTATCTGGATAGCACCAAGTGAAATCATGTTTTGAATCATGAGTGAATCTGGAAAGAAAAGGAAATACAGAATATATAAAAATTCATCTGATAGAAGAAGCAAACATTGTATCTGTACCAGTGTCCTTTCTTCTTTACAAGCAAAAGACTTACCCTGGTAGGCTCCACCAAACCAAATTCTCCTCTTGCCTTGAATATGGTCAAGTTCAAGTGAAGCTTTTGTTGCAGCTACAGATGGAACTGGACGACCAGTCGACCACTTGAGTAAGGTATGATCTGGTGCATTATCTGGATTAAGCGTCACAAGAAAAGGTAGACCTGTTTCATCAATATTCTGCAGCATGATACAACATTTCAAAAACAGAATTAGATAGTGGGACATTGGGCTAATTTCTTGTTCTTTTCAAATCTGACAGATAAATTCTGAGACTTAATTACAAATTTAAAAACAAACCTGAAGCACATTCAGCCAATATGTCAGACAGACTTTATTCTCTGTACTTCCCAAGAAATTCCAAGCACTCCATGCTGCTGAGTTTTGGGGCATATATGTTTTATCACGGTGAAGGAAGATTTCGCTGCCAATAGAAATTGTGGAATGATTGAAAATCTTGAGTGAGTGAGAACTAAATGAGTTTTACATCAACTTTTCAACAGTTAGTTTTTGTTAAACTTCAACTACAAAAAATTAAGAAGTGCTCGTTCATTTATTCTTGAGTCCTGACATTATAAATGAAAAGTGGGAAACAATAAAAATAAATACCTATACATATATTGGAAAGCACCAAGTATTCTCGTCTCATCAAATGTTGCTTGCTCCCCTAATAATCCCAGAGCATCTGGGGCATGGACAGCCATTATGCAACCACTGTACATTTCTAGCAAGCCATCTCTGCAGAGTACTGCACAACCTGCTAAAATACTTCTCATGTTACCATTAGAATTACTAGAGAAAAGTATTGCTCATCAGTTATTAAAGATTTTTCAGTTGTTCATTTTCCTTCTTTTAACTTTATTTCAAGTTTTTCTTTGCTTCTGCAGAAGTTGTACATACAATGAACTTCTGCTTTTAAAATACCTCACATCATCAAGCATAAATCATCATTTTATGTTAAACAAAATCTAGTGCCTTAAATCTTCCACTAAATTAATGTTACTGCTTACCCTCATCTGTTGTTGAAACAGCCTGTACCTCACAACCGGTTCGTATTTGGCAACCCCAACTTTCCAGCTTTTCTCTGACCTGATGTTTTGGCACATTGAATGAATATTAAGCACAGGAAGCATGCCATTTCAGCTCAAAACTGAAACCCATTAACTAAAAACAACGACTACTCAGACACTGTTAAGAAATAATATGGTGCACTGTAAAAGCAACAATTGAGCACCTTGTTGACATAAGAATGAGATCGCCGTCTGACTGTGAGCCACTGAGGCCGGCCAAAGAGCTGTATAGTACCAAAGAGCATTCAATGAGAAATCCGATACATCTGTTTGCCTAGAACTCCAGTAGCAGACAAAAACTAAAGGTTTGCTTACGTAATGCCAAAAGACCTCTGTTCAATGGTGCATATAGAAATGGCTGGATGACAATGATTGTGATTTACTTGAAACAATTCATGCACATATTGATATCACTTATTGGTTAAATTGATGTATGACACTTCTTTCAGAAAGAACACTTACCTGAAGTAAATGATGATTACGGCAAAATGAGAGTACAGAGAAAGCTGAAAAGTTCATAACTCCTTCTGAAGGGCAGGACCATATAGAACCACAAACAGGAACCTAAGAAAAGCAACGTTATTTGTGTCATTAAGTAACTGAACTGATCGAAAGTAGAACCTAATCAGAAGGTTGAGAAAATGGGACGGAACAAATGTTCTAGAGATCTCACAAGATAAGCCTTCTGAAATAATTCAGAGTAACCTCGTGACTTGACGAATTGCCCTAAGGTTTCATTCCTATCAACAACTGGGTCATTCTCAAGAACCTCAAGATAACTGCAATACAAAACAAAAATTAAATTAGTTGCCATTGCCACTGCGAGCACATTAAAATTACCTTGAAACATTAATCAGTGCCTTAAAAGGCTTGTCTATCCTTGAACAGAGTCAAATTCCCAGGCCAAAACTCATGAAATCACACACTGCCAGTGCCAACAATCTGTATGCCCATACAACAAATAAGTCTAGAAGATCAAAAACCAGATAAGTCCTTGAAAATCAAATGCATGTTCAGCTGACCCTTGAATGATAACTCAAGGCCGTGGGGCATATTTTTGCACCATCAGGTTAACAATACCAGAAAGAAAAACTTGAAGGTACAAAAACACGAGAGAAATTTTATTGAATGTATGGCGATTGCACATCCTGAATCCTAATTAACAACATGCCTTGTAAGTTTGATGTAAGCAGCTAATTCTCAGCTCCAAAAATAAATACAAGTACCACATGTGGTCTAAGTTTAATGTCTCAATGCACACTATACAAAAGATATGAAAAGAGAATGGCTCACCTGAGCACATCATCCTTAAACTTGACAATTTCTCGAAGCATTTTCCAAAAGTACGGATTTAACGCATTCTTCTTCTGAGCAAACAAACCTGAAAACCCATTTCTGCTTCCCCATTCACAACCCTTGCCCTGGTCTAAGCTCACTGAGAACGACATATCTGATAACTCCATGTCTATCCCAAGGTTCTCGAAGAACTCCATCATATTTGGATACGTTACCTGTTCATGATCCCAATATCCTTCCAAGTCAATTAATCCTACTCGCAAGTTTGTGACAAAACCTACAACCTTATTTACACATGACAAATTTGCTAAGCTTTGGTTAGCTAGGACAAATTCACGTCAAATATTATTATAATGAGATTCGAATTTATTTATTTATTTTATTATTATAAAAGAGAGGCTTTAACTCATCAAGACCTCTCAATGGAAGAAGAAAAACTAATAACAGTTGAGTTATAGTTATTGACAAAGAGATACTGTTATCATGGATACTATTATTTAACAAGATATATTTTCCAATAATTAGAACTCTTGTCTAGCTTAGCTAGCAAGTAAGGACTAAGTTGTATTTGCTTATAAAATACAAGGATAATCAATTTCAAAAAAGGACTAAATTAGAAATAAAAATAAAATATAAAGACTATTTTTTGAGAACTACAAGGATTAAAAATGAAACTTTATTAAGACCTCCATTGTATCATTAAAAGTTCTTACAACCAAACAAAGGAATGTAATGAATCATCTCATTATATTGTCAATTAGAATACACATTTGATCACTAAACATGCCATTAATTTTTCATGATTTAATACATTTACTTTAACCCTATGGTTTTGTTTTATCTAAGCTTTGAATATAGGTTTTTCTGTAAGAATTTAAAAAATAATGTTAAGTTGAGGAGATTAAAAAACAAAAAAATAAAATAAATCTGTTTTTGATATAGTTTTAAAATAATTTAAAAGATATATATATATATATATATATATATATATATATATATATATATATATTGCTGATATCACCAAGAATCTATGTATTCATTATTTAATAATCTAACTTGAAAGAGTTTCCCTTGAGAACAATTGCTATGCTTTACAGGCGTCCGCGTCACTACTCGCTAGTCAACAGAAAAGAATGTGACTGATTAAAAATATTGTTCTTTGTATTTATCAACCGAATTTCTATTTATCTTTTCAGGAAAAAACAGTTATAGCTAGCTCCATGTAGTCGAACAAGCACTAGAGTGATCGAGTTCATGCATTTTTTTTAATGATTATTTTCTTTCCTCTTTAACGTGAAAAAGCACGATAACATCTATCAAACCATGCCTATGCCATTAAGGGAAAGCAAGAGAGCGACAGAGAATTAAAGAAGAATGAAAAATAGATAAGCAGTTGCTGACCCGATTGAAGACCATGAAACCGAGGTCTAAATCAACACCATCGAAGCAGACAGTTTTAGCATGGCCGCCCAAGGAGTCTTCTTTCTCGTACAGAACAACCTCAGCACCCGCTTTTGCAAGAACATAAGCTGAAACAAGTCCACTAATCCCAGCACCAACCACTGCTACTCTCATTCTTGACATTGAATGGAAAATCCCAAGTTCTAATCCTGCGTTATTAGTTGGATTGTCTCAGATTTTTGAAGTGCCAAAACTCTGCAAAATATATATATATATATATATATATATATATATATATATATATATATCGAAGAGACTTCAAGCTCGGTAAAGGCTTGTGCATAAGTAGCAGGTGGGGTCGTGAATAAATAAACATGACACGCAGTTTATCAAATTCAGAGTTTTAATTATTTATTTAATAAACACGATTCAGAGTCCGAAAACTCACGAGTGGAATGCTCATTTCCAAAGATTCACATGCTCATTTCCAAAGTTTTAATTATTTATTTAATTATTAGCAGGTTGGTTCCCGCTGGTTAGCTTCTCTATATATGGCGAGTAATATTGTTCTAATAGTCACACAGTGCATAGAGTACTACTAGAGCAAAAAACACAGAGGAGGAGGGAGCGCTAATTATTTACTCATACGTACACGAGTAACAGAAGATTGAAAACTTTATTACCTTCGCAAGATGTTACCAGAATGTGAAGAAAGTGTGCGTCTGGTCTGAACCAACAAGTGGCATTCCCTTAAAACCCCGTATAGCTTCAGGTTTCACCGATCACAACTCTCAAAAGCTTCGCTGTCTTAAAAGCCAGAGATATATGTCCCAAGCAGATAAGCCTGGCTAAAATAGAGTCGTTCTCCCTCTCCCCCTGCCCCTCCTTCTCCCCCTCCTCTAGTGAGAGCAGAAGACTTATAAAAAGTAGATGAGCCGAGAATGGAATTTTGGGAGGTGTACTCTGTTTTTATACAGGTGTTACTAGCCTCAAAATTTTTCCGTCTCGATACTGTTGCTGAAAGTCTTCGGCGAGAGTAGTGTCTGTTTAATGTTTTTTCTGAAAACATATTTTGATTGAAAAATTATCGTGGTTAATGATCTTTTAAGTATTTTCTTGTAATTCTGTACCAGTATATTAAAATTATTCGATAATATTTGGTATTTTTTCCAATTTAAATTATTTTAAAAAGTATTTTCAAACACAAAATAAATGTGTAACCAAATATAACTTTAATTCCTTATTTTTCAAATCTTTAAATTTCACCGATTTGGAAAATAACATAATAATTTAATTATTCATGATTAAAGTTTGTCTCATATTAGATTTTACTTGTATTATTATTTTGGATTTGACCATATAATACAAACTTTTATTGATTTATCATTATTTAAGCCGGATAGATTATTTAAAAATTGATTTAAAAAAGCTTTAATTTAAGTAGATGTAAGTTGACCAGAAAATATTTGACCAATATATATATCATCTCATTAAGAACACAGTTATAAGGTGAAATTTACATTAACATAGTACATTAAAATAATTTTTTTATTTAAGAATATATTAAAATAATTTTTTTATTTTTGATATTAACATTTTAAAATAAAAAAAATTTAAAATTCAATTTAATATTTTTTAAGCTAGACAAACATAAATACAATTTCAAATACAAAAATAAATTGTGCGCAGAAAACATATCTTTATCACTACTGTATGAAATAATCATTTTAACATAAGAAACCACGACAAGGAACGGAAAAACAAGAACCGAAATGAATCCTGTCAATATACCATCATAAATTCCACTAAAAAAGGCGTCCCATAAATTCATCTTGCACGTCAAGAAAGAGATATATTCTAGGAGTTATCTTTAATGTATTTTTATATATTAATTTGAGCTATATTCATAAATAATTGGATAGTATTTGTAGACGTCTTCGAGCGATCATAACACAGTGTATTAATATATTTAATTGCACCTATTATAACTCTAATTAAGTTAATTTGGAAAAAAAAAAACCTTGAAAAAAAAAGACCGTCGGTTTTATCTGTCCTTGGCTTTGTACGCACCAGGATGGGCCACGTTGTGATGAATCCAATCGCAGGGGAAAAGTGCGGGTCTATCAGTCTATCTGATCGTGGACATCTGAGCTGCCTGCCACTGCCAGTGGCCTTCCTGGCTGATTATGTAAAAGTTTTTCCATGGTGGGAGCCACTCTTCCTTCTGGCTTCAACTTGGCTCGTCAAGGATGCCCTTCATGTCAGGGGACGCTTGCTTGGTATCGTGATCCAGCGGTGTTTTTTTATTTATTATTAATATTAATCTTCTATTTAAATTTATGCGTACCTCAACTAATTTTACAGACCTTAAAATTAATCATCATATAAGTTTTTAGTATTTAATTGTAGCAGTGGATTTTTTTAAAATATTTTTTTATTTTAAAATATTTTAAAATAATATATTTAAAAAAAAAATATTTAAAAATAAAAAAAATAAGCAAAAACAAATTGAATTTTAAACGATATATATTTGGGTTGATAAAGTTAGCTATTATTATTTATTCAGTATTGCAAATAATCTCTCCGTTACTTGAGGGAGAAGATTTCATTTTCTGTTGCTTCTAACTTAGTCATGCACCACGATCCTAGGTCCTATAGTCGTGGGTTGTTATTTCCTTTCATTGTAAGGCTATTTAACAGCCATAAGTATTATTGAATAAATCAAGCATTTCTCCTAGTTTTCTAGTGCAATCCGGTGCTGTGCAAAACTCTTTGTTATTCTTTTGATTCTAACATTTGGTATCAAAGCCTCTCCACAAAGCCTAATCACAGCCTGCAACACAGTCACCAGTGTGAAGGAACAACATTATGGCATCTAAAAGCAGCTTTGTACAACCTGCTATTCCAAGGTTTGATGGACACTATGATCACTGGAGTATGCTGATGGAAAATTTTCTACGTTCCAAAGAATATTGGAATTCGGTTGAGACAGGGATCATTGCAGCAGTAGCAGGAGTTGATCCCAGTGAAGCACAACAGAAACTGATTGATGAGAAGAAGTTGAAAGACATGAAGTGCAAGAACTATCTATTTCAAGCTCTCGATCGATCAATCTTAGAGACAATATTAAAGAAGGACACAGCTAAGGATATCTGGGATTCCTTGAAACAGAAATATCAAGGAACAGCACGTGTAAAACGTGCTCAATTGCAGGCTCTTCGCAAAGAGTTTGAAATACTGCATATGAAGGCTGAAGAATCAGTCAACTATTTTGGAAGAACTCTCATTATTGCTAATAAAATAAGAATTCATTGAGACTGCATGAAGGACGTGGTGATCATTGAGAAGATTTTACGGTATATGACTCCGAAATATGACTACGTTGTATGTTCCATAGAGGAATCCAATGATTTGGATACTTTGTCCATCGATGAGCTACAAAGTAGCATGTTGGTTCATGAACAAAGAATTAGCCGCCATGTTGTCGTAGAAGAACAAGCACTGCAAGTCACTGATGGAGCACTACAAGGAGGACGAGATGGAGGTCGGAGTATCTACCGTGGAAGAGGAAGAGGAAGGGGCAGATTTGGGTTTGACAAATCAACCATAGAATGTTATAATTGTGGTGAGCTAGGACATTTTCAATGGGAGTGTCCAAAGAAAGCAGGGGATCAAAAGGCAAACTATGCAGAGACTAAAGAAGAGATGTTGTTGATGACTCATGTTAATTTTCAACAAGCTGAAACAGAACACATTTGGTTTCTTGATTCTGGGTGCAGCAACCATATGTGTGGCAAGAGGGATATGTTTTTTCACTTTGATAGCAGCTTCAGAGAATCAGTAAAGATGGGGAATGACTCTAGTCTTATTGTACAAGGCAAAGGCAGGGTTCGAATGGAGGTGAATGGAATTATTCATGTGATCACAGATGTTTTCTTTGTACTAGAACTTAAGAACAATCTGCTCAGCATCGGCCAACTACAAGAAAAGGGACTTGTTGTGCTTATTCAACAAGGGAACTGTAAAATCTTTCATCCTGAGAAAGGTTTGATTATCGAAACTAAGATGACTCATAATCGAATGTTTGTTGTGCTAGCTTACTGCTCATCATCAAAAGACCAGAAGTGTTTCTCCTCTATGATCACTGATCAGTCCACTCTTTGGCATTATTGTTATGGACATCTTAGCTGGAATGGAATCAACGTACTCCAACAAAAGAAGATGGTGGACGAGTTACCACAGTTCAAAGCTATTCAACAGGTGTGTGAAGGCTGTCTGGCAGGAAGACAACACCGTGATTCATTCCCAAAGGAAAGCATATGGAGGGCCTCTAAAATTCTTCAGTTGGTGCATGCAGATATATATGGTCCAATAAATCAAATCTCCAACAGCAGCAAAAGGTATCTAATTACTTTTATTGACGATTTCAATAGAAAAATCTGGGTCTATTTCTTGACAGACAAGTCAGAAGCCTTTGATACATTCAAAATCTACAAAGCTAAGGTTGAGAAAGAAACTAGAGCATTCATTCAAAGTCTGAGAACAGATCGGGGGGGTGAGTTCACATCATTAAAGTTCATAAGCTTCTGCAATGAGAATGGGATATATAAACAATTGACAGCTCCATACACTCCCCAACAAAACGGTGTCGCCGAAAGGAAAAATAGAACTATTATGAATATGGTGCGAAGTATGTTGTCAGAGAAACGAATTCCTAAATCCTTTTGGCTTGAAGTTGTGAATTGGGCAATGCATGTGCTGAATCGAAGTCCCACTCTTGCTGTGAAAAACAGGACACCTGCAGAAGCTTGGAATGGCCTTAAACCATCAGTGGCGCATTTCAGAGTCTTTGGTTGTATATCACATGTCCACGTTCCTAATCACAAAAGAGTGAAGCTTGATGCCAAGAGTCTCAAATGTGTCTTTCTAGGAGTCAGTGAAAACTCTAAAGCTTACAGGATTTTTGATCCTATTTCACAGAAGATAATTATTAGCAGAGACGTGGTTTTTAAAGAGGATCAACAGTGGCATTGGGATGATAATCACAAGTAAGTCACAGTAGCTGATTTAGCATGGGAAGTCAATGACAAAACAAGTAATGAGGATGAGTCGGAGACAGTTGAAGAACTGAGGAAGAATAGGTCTGCTAACAGTAATTTTTCTCAAGGAGAACCTTCACATGTTGTTGTTGAAGAACTAGAGGGAAATGGATCCGACAACACTTCCAATGCTGAAACCATAATTCCAAAAGGTAGAACACGCAGACGTCCTACATGGCTTACAGATTATGAAACTGATCACAGTTTCTTCGCTGCAGTAGGTGTGAATATAGCTCATCTAGCTTTGTTCACCAACAGTGATCCAACGACATTTGAAGAGGCTGTGAAAAGTGAAAAATAGAGGTTTGCCATGAATCAGGAAATTGAAGCAATTGAGAGGAATGAGACGTGGGAATTAACAAATCTGTCATTGAGAGGAAAAATTATTGGAGTAAAATGGATTTTTAAAACAAAACTCAATGAGCATAGGGAAGTTGATAAGTATAAAACCCGTCTAGTTGCTAAGGGATACAACCAACAATATGGAGTGGATTATGCAGAAGTATTTGCACTAGTGGCTCGCTTAGATACAATTCGTATGGTGCTCTCTCTTGCAGCACAAAAAAGTTGGTTGATTTATCAACTTGATGTCAAATTAGCCTTCCTGCATGGTGAAATTAATGAAGAGGTGTTTGTTGATCAACCTCCAAGTTATGAGCAGAAGGGGGAAGAAACAAAAGTCTACCGACTCAAGAAAGCATAGTATGGACTCAAACAAGCTCCCCGAGCTTGGTACAGTCGCATAGAGTCATATTTCTCCAAAGAAAGCTTCAACAAATGTCCTTATGAACATATGTTGTTCCTTAAAACAGCGGTTGGAGGTCAAATATTAATCATTTGTCTTTATATTGATGATCTTATTTTTACCAGGAATGATTAAGTTATGTTCGATCAATTTAAGAAGTCAATGATGGATGAATTTGATATGATTGATCTTGGGAAAATTAGATACTTTTTAGGCATTGAAGTGTTGCAAAAGGAAGATGGCATCTTTATTAGCCAACGAAAATATACTCACGAGGTTCTAGAAAGATTCAACATGGGTCAGTGCAACTCAGTCAAAAATCCAATTGTTCCTGGATTTAAACTTACAAAGGATGAAGGAGGAGTGCAGGTTGATAGTACTCTCTACAAGCAAATAGTGGGAAGCCTCATATATCTAACTGCCACACGTCCTGATTTGATATTTGTGGTAAGTCTAATTAGCAGGTACATGGAGCACCCCACTGAGTCTCATTTAATGGCAGCAAAAAGGATTCAAAGGTATGTAAAGGACACAACTAGCTTTGGGATGTTTTATAGGAAGGGAGGAGATGCAGAGTTTTTTGGTTACACAGATAGTGATTATGCTGGAGATCAAGATGACAGAAAAAGTACTTCAGGCTATGTTTTTATGATGAATTCAAGTGCAATATCTTGGTCTTCAAAGAAACAACCAGTGGTTACTCTTTCTACCATTGAAGCTGAGTTTATTGATGCAGCATCAAGTGCATATCAGGTTGTTTGGTTAAGAAGAATTCTAAAAAGTCTAACTCATGTGTCGTCCAGACCTACGATGGTGTACTGTGATAACATATCAGCCATCAAACTCTCAAAAAATCTAGTAATGCATGGTCGTAGCAAGCACATAGATATTCATTTTCATTTTCTTCACGATCTAGTCAAAGATGGAGTTGTAGAGCTAACACAATATTCTACTCATGAGCAAGTTGTAGATATCATGACTAAACCATGAAAGATTGGAGTTTTTTCAAAAATGCGAGAATCAAAGTAAAATGTAATTAATGAAATTGTCAAGTCTCTGCTCACTCCCGTAGGATTCTTAGTACATAAGAAAATTTTAATATATATATATATATATATATCTTCAGTTATTTAAAGTCACGTGTTTCACTAGATATCAAAATATAAATTCCCAAATATTTCAAACAATAGTTATATTGTTCACTCACATTCATTTATTTCACACCATATTAAAAATAAAATTTCTTTTTAATTTCATCTTTTTACGGGGATTGCACGTAGAACACACAAGCAATTAATAATTTCATTAACTATATTTAACGGAATGGTTTAATTAAGAAATACAAATTTCTTGATGGTGCAGCTGAGCTTACCCTAATAGTTGGATGATAAATTTAAAATTTAAATTCGAGACCTTTTATTATAAGAAAAAGGTTACGCGTAGAAAAGTTGATGGAAATTAGACAAAATACTTGATTGAGGGTTTTGAAAAAAGAGAGCATACTCTAGTGTAAAAAAAACACTTTATACTTGATCAAGAAATGTTGAAAAGTTAGTGTACCAATAACATAATTATCTCATTGAAAAAATAGCATTATTATCAACACTCAGATCACCCAATCCAGTTTGGTCGTTTTTTTTTTTTTTTTTTTTGATTTGATAGAGATTAAAGTGGATTTCGTGTGGGACGAGTGAAGGATTGATCATGTAAAAAGTTTTTCCATGTGGGGCTCCAATCTTGCTTCTGTCTTCAACCTGGCCAGTGGGGGACGAATTTTAAAATAAGAATAAAACTTCAACTTTACTACTAGGATAATCTCAATCCTACATTAGTAGTATGTATCATCAAAATATGAATTCTCAAATACCTTAAAAGAATAATCATGATTATTGTATAATTATTGTTCTATTTATTTATTTATTTATTTATTTATTTAGATGAGGTTTTCTAGATGTTATAAAATACTTAGAGGAAAATAAAAAAAATTGCAAAAAACTTTTAGTGTTGGGAAGTGTGATTACGATTGTGTTTTTAAAGTGTTTTTTACTCATAAATGCATTAAAATAATATATTTTTTTATTTTTAAAAAATTATTTTTAACATCAGCACATCAAAATGATCTTAAGGCCATGTTTGTTTCCCAGAAAGTAGTTTCCGGGAAACCACTTTCCAAACTTTCCTGTGTTTGTTTGCCATTAGAAAAGTTGGTCAACGAAAAACACTTTCCAGTCAACGGAAAACACTTTCCAGTCAACGAAAACACTTTCCGGTTAACAGAAAACACTTTTCAGTCAAAGAAAAATTTGGTTTAGTTTTCAGGAAAGTGTTTTCCCTTTTGGCTGTGTTTGTTTTCCGGAAAGTGGTTTCCGGAAAATCACTTTCCAAACTTTCCTGTGTTTGTTTGTCATTAGAAAAGTTGGTCAACGGAAAACACTTTCCAGTCAAAGAAAAATTTGGCTTGGTTTTCAGGAAAGTGTTTTCCTGGAAAATTTGGGCGGAAAACACTTTCCGGAAGTTGTGAAAAATTTAGAAATGTCATTATTTGCTGATTGTATCAAATTTGATCCTCAAACTTTTGATTGCTATATATAATTTGTTTTGAATATTTATTTTTCAATTTCATCTCTTAAAATTTAATTTTTATATTAACTTTGGTCCTTATTTTTATAATTGTTATTTGCTTTTTTCTTATCATTTTTTTATTGAAATTTTTTATCTATCAAATTTGAGCCTCATTCTTTTGATTGTTACTTATTTTATTTGAAATAATTTATGAAATGTTAATTCTTATTATTTTAATTTCTTC
>Ga0307517_10004904_pt1 | contig 20386 bp, 29 predicted proteins | sample 23_EM_MG_FD_194515 | JGI IMG/M metagenome (GOLD analysis project Ga0307517, IMG submission 194515) | Populus trichocarpa ectomycorrhiza microbial communities from riparian zone in the Pacific Northwest, United States - 23_EM | ecosystem: Host-associated > Plants > Roots > Unclassified | place...
GCTGATCCGTTGCATATCAAACGGATCAATTGTTGATGCCGGTTCGGGATCGGGGGAGGTACTTCCGGGTCACCAGTTCCTATTACTTCCCGAGTCCGCTACCGGACTCGAGAGAGAATATTGATAGGCCATGGAAAGCTGTTCAAACTTCACACTTCCCCATCCTGACATTATGACAGTAGGTATACGATGTTCTCCCTTTTCAAATTGTCATGAACAGAAGTTGGCTTGTAACATCTTCTGTGCTTCACTTTCAGTCTTATCGTCGGAATGCGCTGCCAATGTGTAGGCGATGGCCAACTTTCCCGATGTGGCATGGCCCACTGATATCCCTCAAGTATGGAAACACGCGTTCCAGGGTTTGCCTCACCTAGTCATTCGTGTCATTCAAGCAATAGCACATTTCTCCACTGGCACTTGTGTTTTCGAGTGGTTTCATTAGGTCTGAGGGTATACCACATATTTTTGTCAATTCGTCCTTACAATAATAATCGACATCCAAGCCAGCAAGTATTACATGAGATCCCCAAGAGGCGTGCCCTCAATACCACTGGATTCCTGCATACCAATTTCCCAGTCTTTAAAAATGGTTAGCGTAGAAAAAGGACGCGAAGCAGGGATTGACTTACAGCCGTAGATAATGGTGACAGCCATGAGGATACCGGTACCACTGCCAATGGCGCCAGAGAGGTCTGCCGCCACAGACAGAAGACCAAGGACAGCACCGCCAAAGGCAGCGGCAGTCGGGATAACACGTTTCAGTTCTTTGTACATTGAGCCTTCACGATGACCAGCCATAACCTGGAAAAAGGGTATCAGCAGATCGCTAGAAGACAGTGATAGTGCCTACCATTTGTTGATCCTTTAACTGCCTTGCGACATCGCGGGGTCCAGAGCCAGAAACTTCAATCCATGTCTTGGAAAAAAGTGCGCAAGCCGAGATGATAAAGATAATATAGATGCCCGTGTGAATTGGGTCAAGTATAGCCTCTTTAACGGTATGGGGAGGTGACATGTAGTAAGCGATCCCAGAAGCGGCTCTTAGCTGGGGTGAATCGTCCATCGGCTGGATCAAATTAGCATACACTTGGAGACTAAAAATAAACCAAGACTCACCTCCCAGACACCGAGAAGCCTCACGAAGAGATTACTTGGGAAACGCAAGGCCAGCATTTGAGAAAGCATAAATATGTTTGAAGTCAAAGCGGACTGTAGCATGATTGGCATGTTTGACGTGTAGAAGAGCTTGATAGGATAGGTGCCACGTTGACCACGAAACTTGTTACTCTTGACTGGGATCTCAATACGGAAGCCTTGGAGGTAGATGACAATTGCGAAGATTAAGACGGTGGAAATGAGATTCATGACATTGGGGAGTCGCTCTCTCCAAAATGCTTCACGCAATGCACGTCCTTTGTCGTGCCAAGTAAACAGGAGGTGGAATAGTGCGACAATGGCACCTTCAAATTCCGAACCGCGACCAATGTTGACGGTTGTTGGCGAGAAAGCTTTCCAGACGATGGATTCACAGATGTTAGTCGCGATGAAGAGGTTGATTCCCGAACCAAGACCGTAACCTTTCTGGAGCAACTCGTCGAGCAGGATGACGATAAGAGCGGCGACAATCAATTGGATGATGAGGAGAAGACAGACACCAGCACCGAGATCTTTGGGTTGGCCATACAACCCAGTCAATACATAAACGGTGGCCTGACCCAAAGAGATAATCAAGGCGAACACTATGGAAGCGTCAGCACGAACACCAAGAGGATAGAAAGTCGATGGTCACATTTTTGTGCACCACTAAAAAGCGCACGATCCTCCTTGAGACTGAAATCGACATCAATGAGGTTTGCACCGGCGAGGAGTTGCATAATCATTCCCGAAGTCACAATTGGAGTAATACCGAGCTCCATGAGGGTTCCTCTATTCGAGGCAATGATGACGCGGAGCCAGTATAGCGGGTCTGACGAGTCGGACGACATGATTCCATACAGAGGAACTTGCGAGCACACCAAGAAGATCAAAAGTGTTACGGCTGTCCATAGCACTTTTTGGTTGAATGGGACCTGACCACATGGGATAGTAAAAAATCCAAAAACATCATGCTTAATTGCCTACCTTTCGATCCGGTGATGATACTTCTGGAAGAATGGGAAGGAAAGGCCGAACAAGATTGAGGAACCGGACTGTAGGTATCCATAGGGAAGGCAGTGAGTAAAACCTCCAAGTCGTTGAGAGTTACTTACAACCGCTCATGGTGGGGAGGGACAAACAAATTAAAAGATATCCAGACGTGGCAGATTATGTGATTGTTGGCTCGTGACCGCGTGACCCATTGATGCCGAATGATCGGCTTAATCGTTATCGTTCTTCGGTCTGTTTGCCATTACATCGTGCATCGTCTGACTCAGTACAGAAACTCCAGTGTTAAATAAACCAAGTCCGTCACTTGAATTTTCCTCTGCTCATTGTCAACATTCATTTGTGTCTTTTTGTCAGATTGGAGGACTCAGGAAATGCAGAACCAGAAACAAACCATAAGGCAGCGCCCCTATACTTTTCATATGCGCAACGAGTAAGCGGATTCCGATTCCGACTTTATGCTTAATTGCTGTTCTTACAAGGCATCTCAATTGGCGTTGCAGACGGCGTCGGGAGCTGGGCGGAAGATGAGTCGACCCTTCTCTCTTCCCTCATGTACTATGCCCATCAGTCCGCCTGGGTTGGCGAGCCCGAGATTGAGCCAAGTGTGGACCATGAGGAAATCGAAGATCAGGAAATGACGCATATGACGACCTCGCGTATACTGGTGTGTTGCAAGAGAAGCTGGTCGAAGCTGGTGAGCATTACCACAGACAACGGAGTTTTCCATATCACTCATGCATGCTGCTTCCAGGTTCAAGTACAGCTTGTATTATCAGCCTGAATGAGTTCTTCGATCAGCTAAGTCAGTCCCCGGTCTTTTCAACCCATAAAACTGCTTTAGATGTGAGCAGTCTAGGCGATAGTGGTTATTTAGTAGTTCGCTCTGACTCCATTTTCTACGAATCACGCCCCCAAAAGCATGAATTCAATTGCCCAAAGTCAGTCATATATTTATCACGTTTCCTACAAACTCATGGCCAACATGGTATGTCCCCAGAAAACCGAAAGAAGTTCCCATTGCGGACCTTCAGATCTTCAGAGCGTAGCAGACAGACACGAAATGCAACTTTGCGACGGTGACATCGTCATAGTCTTCGTACGCTCCTTCCTTTTTCACTGAGGCTTCCGTTATCCAACTGATTTAGACCGATGGTCTCTCGGATAATGTCTTTGTTTCTGAAATGGTCACTGGACTTCGTTTTGCACGAGCAGGTGAAACAGAAGATGAGCAGGTACAAAAGTTGGCCGATTACATAGATGGTCACCGTATACCTTCCAAGTTCTCAACGAAGTCATACGAATCAGGATCAATCAGTAGGTCCAACTTCCGGTGTAATAGGCGACACTCTAGGCGGCGAGTCGGAATTAAACGAGTTGGCCAGATCACCATGAATTTCCACATAAGATAGTTGGCAGAAATCAACCGCATTCAAAAGTGATGGTAAGACAGGCCTTTTTTAATAAAAGTGGTTCGAGAAAAATACGCACAGAAGTAAAGTAACTACTGACTTGCGACGACGGGTCGCCGAGGCTGTGACACCCCTCTTCAATCCTTCATTGAATGTATGGATAACATTCTTGTCGATCAACATATCGTATTTCCAAATTATTTTGATATGCTTTCTGAGGCGAAGGTAGTCACGGATGAAGGTCGAGTGATAATCAAGCCAACCGCAGATGACAAGGTACTGGCTGAAGGTACTCGGAACTGGGGGTCACCGTCATCTTTGGACCAATCGGTTTTGGTTGTGAAATGTTCAGGGCTGAACATCTTGGGGACCCGGCATCCCGTCGAGCAGCAGCTACGCAGGGATACTGTCCGAGTCGCGAGTCTGTGTTATTCCAGACGACCGCTGGTTGAAGGGGAAGCCGTGCATATGCTAGAGATTTGATGAGATCCCTCACGTTCCTCGCAACAGATCCTGGACGAATTTGCGCCCTGTATTGATCAAGCGACATGAGATATGCAGCGAGGCCGGAAACAGCAGGAGCAGCTGCATCCCCACGTCCAACTTTGTCAAAAGTGAATGTTATTTGCATTGAAACACAAAGGATGTTCCTTGTGCTTGACCTGAGCCCCCTTGTCCTGCACAAGAAACTGTACCAGGAGCTGCCACAGTCAATTCAGCTGCCATCCCTTGGCTGTAGGGTGAACACGCTCCTGATGCTTCCACTGCACCGACAACCACTACGGGGAATTGACTTCCAAGCAATGCTGGATATGTTCCAAGCGCAAAACCAGGATGGTTAACCTTTGGTCACATGATGTATCAGTCACTATTTCTGTTCGGAGGAACACAAGGACTTACACCAATATTGCCAGACGCTGCAACCAGAACAGCGTCCAATTCTATTATATCCCCCACGGTTGCGGCGTAAACCATCCTATCGGGTTCAGAAAGTCTATTTGGGCTCGCTGATTTGCAGTTATTTGCAATTCTTCAAAATTCAAGACCCTGATTGCTCACCGCCGAATGCCATGCTAACAACAGCCATTCCCTGCAACTCCTCTCGAGCAATATCACCTGCTACAGTTCCCAAGGTTGTGATGGTACGAGAAGTTAAGATCCTACCTCATATTGGCGGTACTTTGACCATAGCGATGTTGACACTCTTCGCCACCCCAAAGGTTGGACTTGTGACTTTCAAGTTTGAGATCACACAAGTTCCATGGCCAACATCATCACGTTCCTCTGGTCCATTCGGTTCACCCGGTAGAAATAGCCAACGTATACGTCCTTCACGTCGCATATTTTGGAATTCCTGGACAGTAAGCATTATTGACTATTGAACCCTGTGGTACTTACCGTGTGGTTTTGATCGAGTCCTGTGTCAATAACATAGACTGTGATTCTTGTCCCCGGCCCTCGAATCATAGGCATAACCAGGGAGTGCTGGAAGTGGTGCACCCCTTGCCTGTGGAAACATCTTTAGATCGTCATGGGCATCTTGTTGCACCACAATAGTCCTATCACGCCTTTGATGTGAGCAGCCCTCAGAAGGACAGTGCGGTGAAGGGGGAGTGGCGCTTGCGCTCTCCACGGTTTCCAGATCAACCGGTATTAAAGTAAATAGTGTTAGGACTCGGATATGATTGCGGTGACAATTCAAAGATGCAATGTTGGGAATTAGAAGTGTAACTTTATGTAAATGTCAAACCATATATATTTAGTCTAAAGAAATGCCTTCGAATCTGTTCGTAAGGAAACATGGAAAGCCCCAACAAGGGAAATTTCTGCAACAAATGCCGTGCAGAAATTTCTTAATATGCTCATGTCGTTCATGCCACAGGTTCATGCATGGCCAGGTGTGCACACATTCCGCGTTCCTCAGTGGAAAGTTGTCCGCTAAGCTTGTTTCACCGAATGAGCATTACATTGTTTATTTTAAAACTGGAAAAGTATTTTGATAATAAGTAAAATGTTCAATCTGGATTTAATGCAGTGTGAGCGTGTTGAAGAGTACATTTTTGGTAAGGTGTGATTTCCGGAGTGACACATCGTCACGGTTTGTTATGCAGCAAGCAGCTGAACAGGAAAACTCAGTAAAGGTTTCATTGAGAAAAAGGTCTAAACCCAACTTCTATCAGAGCTCTTCTAGTGCATGGTGCACAGCATTGACAAATACATCTTTATCCTGTTCAACAGCCTTGTCCTGTCGGCTCATTCTCCAGAGTCTGTATACGTTCTTAATAGCATCTTGCAAAACAGATCGAAAAGCAACATCGCGGTCGTCAGCTGGTATTTGCATTTCCAACGTGATAGAAGCGTCGGCTTCGGCATGGTGAGGTAGTGTTTCGGAACCGGAATCCGGTTCGTCGATAAGCGGAGACGAAAGAGTATCCGGTTCGGGCAAGAGTGCCTGAAGACGGCGCGAAATTCCTCCGGGTGAAGGAGGTCCTAGTGAATTATACTGTTGTAGTTGAAGTTCTGTGGGGGATACTATGGTCTTCTCCAAGTTCGTAGTGTCATTGACTTCGGACTTGATATTTTTTGCAGGTGGGAGCGGTGATGGAATGGTAGAATCGGCAGATCCTACTCGGCCAATTAGCAAGAAGGTTGTTGCAAAGGTTCAACTCTTTACCTTGAATGTTCGAATATCTCGCCCAATATGCGTCTTCTGAATTGGTGTCTTCAGGCGCTTTGGACGCAGGAAAATGGGGTGCAGAGTCATCTTGTTGGCCATAGGAATTCCAATAGGAGTCGTCGTCATCGCCACCAGACGTCCTCACTTCGTATTCTGGTTCAGAGAGGAAATCGGTCTTCGAGTAACGTGAATAGGCGTCGTTAAGGTCCCCAACTGAGTCAAGTGGGAATGGCATCGTCGCCAGATTGTGATACTGCCATCCACTTTCTATTTCCCAAAGAAAGACGAGACGAAGATCCGAAGAAATACAAACGTGAGCAAGGAATTCCTCACAGTCAGCTGTATACTTGACGTTTAGATGGTCGCCCAAGTCCTGTAATGGGCCCTCAAGTAGCTGCAGGAGACGCGATGGGTCAGAGCTGGATGGCCAGGCAAGGTATTCCGCAGCGTCATCAGGAGTCAGGCCAAGGAAATGATGTCTCTGCAACAGAGGTTCCGATATGAGGCTTTTCGGCAATGGATCCTCGAGGGGAGAGATGTGAGCGAGGATGCGGTGGACCGTCGATGGCGATATTGGACATGCAATCGCAGTCATGGCTGGCTCGGAAGGGGAGCCGATTACATAAACATCCCTTCTCACAACCATGATGTCGCCAAGAGCCCTAGTGCTGCTGCTCGTTGTGCCCCTTCTGGTCTTGGCCCAGGTATGTGCTTTAAGTAATGCGAGAAATAAGATCCTGTTTCTATTTCTTGTTCTAGAATACGACCAACAACACGGACGCATCGAGCACAATCACGACCACCATATTGTCTACTTCCATTGGTCTGGGGCAAGGCAGACAAACGACCACCTCTGTCTTATCGCTGGTTGTTACGACAGTCGTAGGGCCATCACCGACGGGGAATTCTACCTCGAACAATTCCACAGTCAACTCGACCACGTCATCATCTTCAACAACACCCAAAATTCTTCCCACTGCACCAACCAACGTCGCCGGAGGTGGTACTGGCGCGGCTCCATCACCAGGGGGATATAGTCCGAACGGTGTCTATGGTCCTGGTGACTCCTACATCGCTGCAGCAACCACACTTGCCAGAAACGCCATTACCGGTTGCCTGATTGCGTCAGGTATTGCAGGAGTTTTGCTTATTCTATGATGGATTTTTCTTTTCTTCGACAAGACTATTTTTTATTAATACTTGGACACTTTTTCCGTTTGTTTCCCAGATATCCCTTCCTTCTCTCAATCATGGCTTGACAGAGACCATTATTTCCCCGCATATACATCATGTAGCTTTCACTGGACTTATACAAATATCACCTGGTCTGGTATCACTCCATATTTTTGAGAATGAAGCATGCGTTACGGTCATTCAGCTTTGGTGAGTGGCCGAATTTGTTTCATACCCACGACACACTCTTATCTTCGTCACTGACGCAGTTACCGGAGGAAGGGCTGGGCGTTAGGACCGTCCATGGCCTTGGGCCAGGCAGCTCCTGTTTTGAAGACGAATGGGGCCCCGCTGAACAGGCCATAGGTGTCAGTGTAGGCGTCGGAGTAATTTTTGGTGAGGCGGGTCAGGTCAATTTTGAGGTTTAGAGCAGTTGGCGAGACAAGGGTTGAGCTCAAGGAGAGGGGGGATCGGACGCCAGCCTGAGTCCCGGCATTGATGACATGGGACAGGCAGATGTTGAGGAAAGCCTGTTCAACGCCATCGATATTCAAGTCCGACACTGGGAGGAAAGTTCAGTAACGAGGACAGATCAAACCAAAGCTGACTTAATTGTGGTGAAAGCTAAGGTAGTCTAGGCAATTGTCGGTAGAGCAGACACGGTTTCGAAAAGACCTACATGTACCCGTTTCAAAGACATTGCTGACGTGTTTGCACTCATTACTTATGGGAATGGAAGCCTAATAACTTTTCTGCGCTTACCGCCTTACCACGATGTCTACGTTGAAACGTTGAAAGATTCAGTACTATGCGGATGCAAATACGGACAGAAACGACAAAATCTGGCCGAGGGTCCAATCCAATTGTGGGTCAGAAGCACTGGGATCCCATTCGCGGACAATCGTTGACCTGGGGCTCAAAAAAAAAAAATTCCAGTAACCATCCCATCCTGTCTGCCTGGGACGGGATCCTCACGGACGCCGGGGCATACCTCAAGGGAGCTGGGAATACATTCAATGCTATTATGGCACTGGGCTTCGTCAACATTGGGGATGAAACAGCATTCTGCCCGCTAGTGGTCATTCTCGGAGTGGAGCCAGAGACTATCGAGTTTGAGGTCGCCAAATCTGTTGCCAAATATGTCAAGATTGACATCATCGCCAAGGCCGGCTTCAACGACATTGAAGTTGCCATCTGGGAGTTCACAACATCCTTTTCCAGTGCTGGGCCCAGGCTCCCTTCCCTCGACCCTGAGCTCGACAGGGTTGCCAACTTCCGCCATCCATTCGCGTCCACGCTCGGCATCCCTATTGCCCCCCTCAAGGGGACTGGACACGAGGGCACCCTCGGCATGTTCATGACCCGCGGTGACGGGACAGACCTCCTCGGTATTACGGCAGTCCATATCGTTTGCCTCTCTTCTGTTCCCAGACAACAAGGGTTTGTCAGAAAAGTCAGCTGAGTCGCACCATGAATACATCATAGCCCTCGGGAGCGGGGCATATGACAACTCCGTCAAGCGAATCGAGACCGAGATCGGCAACCTCCAGCAGGGCATCAATTTGGAGGAGCAGAGGATCAAGGGGCTGCGGGGTCGGCTGCAACATGGCGTGGTAGATACAGATGGGAAGATCATTAGTAGGATTGAGGCTGCCCAGCGGACTGTGGAGAATGCGAAGGACACCATCAGGGAGCTGGACCTTCTTCACAGCAATGTCACCAAGTACATGTCCATCTCCAACAACCGGTGCATTGGCCACATCTTGTTTACTGACCCCATCGGCGTCTCCGACGGGCCCGACAGGTACACCATGGATTGGGCTGCCCTCAAGATGAGGAAGGACTCCTTTGGAGAGGATTTCCAGGGTAACAAGGTCTACATTGGTAAGTTTCCCACCTCGCTAGTACACGCACAAAATGCTGTTTACTTATACTTTGTCTCACAGGCGACAAACTGGATGAGGCGACGTTCCCAAAAATCACCGACCGTGAGGGCTATGGGTACCCAGAGCATGGCCTGCCGCGGCGTCGTTCCAGAGAGCGAACTCCTCAGTTTCAAGCAGCTTGATGTCAATGGCAACCCTGCCTTGACGGTGGTCAAGAACGGCACGAGTTCAGGCACGACCATTGGGTCTGTAAGCTCATTGAGGTCCCTGACCCGTAACTATAAGAGCCTCGGTGCCACCTTCTGGTCTCGCGAGCTCACCATCATCCCCTACCACGGCGCACGTAGCCCTTTCTCGGAAAGGGGTGACTCTGGCTCAATCATCGCCGATCGGAGTGGCCGCATCGTCGCCCTGCTCACTGGCAGTGGTGGAGTCACTGACGCCGTGGATGTCACTTTTGCCACCCCATACTGCCAGCTTGAGAAACGCATCAAGGAGGCTTTGCCTGGCATCCGCCCCTTGGATTAGGTCCATGCATTCCTCTTATTACTTCTTGGGTTCGCTAACGCCCCGCACCGTCTCTTCTGTCGAGGGTAGCGGGCTTTGCCGTTCATCGGCCCTATACTTTATAAGGCAGTAATTGTTGCGCAGTGAATCCCAAGGTCGAAAACGGTAGGGATGGTGACTTGTAATTTTTTTTTTTCAATGTGACCAGTCTTTCTAGTGTTCAATCAGTGCGAAGAAGATCCCCATTCTCGACGTGAGACATGACCAAAGTCACAAAGCCTGCCCCTTCAAATGCTCCCCCACTCCATCCCCGGATGACTTCCAGCTCAAGTGAACTGCCGTATGCGTCCCTAAGGTCAATAATGACGATCCCTAGACTTAAAGGGGTCAACCGTGGTTGTGAGGACTTGGCCTATAACGTTTGAGCGGTGTAGCAGACGGATTGACCTAGAGGCGTCTTTGCGAACGACCTGACAATGAAGGCCATGAACAAGTGACAAGAAAGAGAAGGCAAAAGCGGGTACCCAGCTCGTTTCCTGATTCATGGTATTCGTACCGTCAAACAATCCAATTTCCGTTTGTATGTCATAAGAAGCGAAGGAAGTTGTGAGCCCTGCAGCGATGTTAGAGATTCTCGTGAGGGAGTCACTGTCAAGAGCTCGGAAGAAATCCTAAGATATAATGAGTCTCTACGTTTGTGGAGATTTAGAGAAATGCTTAGCACAGGTTTACTAAGCACAACTAAGAAGCTCTGAACTTGCATATCCACAATGAAACGCGACAAGGGTAAGAGGTCTCCTCCGTTTGCCTAGAAATTTAAGGAGTCAGCATACAATAATCTCAAATGGGACCACTCACAGAGAGCAGCACATCTTGATAGCGTCTTTTGTCCCGCATTGTAATCAGAAGTGGGAAGAGGCGGTGCTCACAGAGCGCAATGCTCGCGAGAAGCCTTGCCATTCTCCCGTTTCCATCCTTGCATTGAAAATAGGATGAAGTGGAGTAGATAGGACCAGATGTCTTCACTCACTTGAAATGGATGGACTGCTACAGAAGCATAGTGGAGCCACGCTGCCAGAAGATACGGATCCAATGCTTTGTCTTTGAGGTATGCCTGGCATCTGACGTTGTGGTTTCATTAAACAAGGGAAAAAAGCCGCTCACCTTTGCTTTCGCCATGAACTCTGACATGTGATCCTCAACCAAAAAAGGGGGGCAATATTGGTGGAGTAATGGAGGTACACCTGGAGAAGTTGATCTAACAAGCGGACTGTTTGGTATCAGTTTGAAGCGACCTGTGAGAATGGCAGCAAGCGCTTGGTTATTTTTGGGGTCCAAAGCTAAGCCGATGCGTGAGTGCTGAAGAAGTTGTGCGTGAATGGCTATGAGAAGCTCTGTTGTTATCGAACTTTGCTGCCGCACTATTTCCATGCAAGTATCAGAGGCGGCAACTGTGTCAGAGAGGACGAGGGATATATAATGAGGATCAGGGATGCTGCCGGTGTGAGCAATCACATCAGCGGTAATCCCATGACGAAGAATAATCTTGGTATAGGTGTCATCCCGCCCCAATTGTAACAGCTGGCCTTCAATGCGATTGGTTTCGATCGTGGTGTAACGCCGTAATTTTTCTAACGCCTGGAAATCAGGCTCCGTCGGAGACAGGTCTCGAAGAAAAGGTATCAGCTCCTGGTGGCGAAGTTGCGTACTAGATTGAGGAAAGTGAGGAAGATTGGGCAGATAACGAAGTCGGAAGGCAGTGTCGGGTAAGTCGTTTTGCTTGGATATAGCTGGGATGAGGAGATACTCAGTTCGGTCAATATAAAAACCGATGCATTCCTTACCCTCTTCGGAACTCTGTTGTAGCTGTGAAAGATAGTCGACCACGGCCTGTCGTTTTCTCGCGATAAACGAAGATGGGATGGGCATCAGGGCAATGAGCTGTAAGCAGTTGGAAATGAAACTTGTTTATCAACAGGTACAAAAGCCTACCTCATCAAGGATAGAGAGAGCGAGAGGAAAGTCATGTAAACCCGTGAGCGCTTGATAAAAGAGAAAATATGATCGAGGATCTGAGGGAAGATGCGAATATTTCTGATGAGGAAATGAGGCCGCGGCGCAGAAGAAAGCTATGTGAGATCAACCTCCTCCATTCGGAACAAGATGTTAGAAGCATTTGCTAAATTTGAAATACCGAATTGTACTTTCTGTCGAATATCGCCCAGGGAACGATAAAGACTAACCATATCGCTGAGTGCAGGGAAGCGTAAGAAATCCGATTCACGTAATTGGAGGAAGTCCGAGTTTAGGAAGCGGCAATCTGGGGAGGGTCAACTCACGTTGCGTCCACTCCTTGTTTAGATCTGGTACATCGCTCTCTGGCTCTAAACCATATGAAACACGATGGAGTGTATCGGCAATATCGTTTCCGCTCATGATTGACAAGGTCTACAATTGAGATGGTGGGCGTAAGCTGAGATTCACAGATCATTGCATTCCCACGCATCGCATACGCTGCTCTGCTGGGTAATCTGCACACCTACCAAACAGGCATTTGCAGTCAAAGCTGGACACGATGATATTTGCCATTTGGGATAATGTGAAGGATGTCATTAAGGAAAAGAAGAAAAGCGAATTCGCCGACATTATGTAATGCAAATACTCTTGACTTGTGGAAGGTGCGTCATTGCGCTATTGGCCACGTAGTATTGCTCAACTCCCGAAGGTCACCATCGATCGTTCCCAACTTCAACTCCTCTTGGAATCAGAGGAATACCTGAAGATGATAGTTACGGCCACGAAGTCACTCGATCCCATAGATTCTTTGTCAACGGGATTCAAAGGATCCACTTCCTGACGACCATATTAACATCATTATTGTTCAGCGACCTCGACGCCTCTGTGATAAAAATAAAGAACAGTTCCTTCGGGAATATCTCCAGACAAAACGCGGAGAGTTACGACTTCAATCTAAGGTACTCGAAATCGACGCATTGGGGCCTCCGAGTCTCATCCAAGAGACGCTGGATATAATTCGCCCCAGAATCGAAACCTTCCTGGAAAACCCGACTGGGTCCCTCCATCTACGAATCCGAGTGTTTGTGAAACCTGAGAATTCCAGCGTATCGGAATGGGTCACCTAGTCTTCTGTATCATAACTTGTCATGGTGATGCTGCGGGCGAGGAAACCACATGTACGTTCACAGTATTTGGCTTCGTGATTTTGATCATCAACTTAGGTTCGTTTGCAATACCTCGGGGTCGGGCAAAACTCGGCGTATATTGGAGGGGCTCACAAAGTCCTTGGGACTTTACTTCGTCGCTGCCCGGGATAACAATGGCGTCGGTGTCAATGATTTAGAAGCGGCCCTGGACGATGTCGGACAATATGAGGACTGGGCCGTTGACATCCGCCCCTACGAATGACAGAAACAAATCCAACATTCGTATTTCCAATAGAGCCATTCGGAAGGTTGTTGCTGCACGGCTGGTGGTCTTCAGATTGTTCCTCCAGCTCGCTGAAGCCCGTAATGGCAACGTAGGGCCAGAGCACCAGCGCCTTTGGTTGCTGTTCCAATTATCCAATCCACTGCCTGGATTTGAAACCCCTCATCCATTTGTCACGATGAAGGAGTGCTTAGACCGTGCCTCGGATGACGCTCTGTCATCTTCGTATGCTATATTTTCCGGAGTCAAGATTCACGATTGTGCTGGACGAGGCGCAGCAGGCGGTTCGACTACATCGCTTCTCTTTTCTGTCAGCCAATGAACTCACCAAATTCCGAACGATTCTCCGCGAAATAGTCAAAGTCTTCTCCAGCTTGGTGGTCAAGATTGTTGTGTCAGGTACCGGGTTGTCCTTGGAAGTGGAGGAAGCCTTACATTCCAGTGTGGCAAAACCTCTGGGACAATTCGAGACTTTTGTAGATCTCGGGATGTTCGACGACCCCCTGAAACTGGAGGCAACCGTTGAACAGTATATTCCATCTCATATATTGGAATCTTCATCGGGCAAAAGTCTTCGACTGCGAATCCTGGAATACCTTCCGGGTTGGTGAGTCATATATTTTTGTAGCCTATGGAGTCTAATCGGAAAAGATATCGATCGGTTCCTTATCTCTTTTTTGGAATTATTCTTGAGGAATGGACTGGAATCCCCACACATCTTGCTGAACAGTTACCTCGAACAATATATTCGCTGCTCACCCGGCGACATGGACTTTTACGAGCCTTTCACTTTGTGGGAGCCTCCGCCTCGTATCCAACCCGTGGTCAGAACCTTTGACTGGGAAAGACTCCGAGAGAGTAAGTCTTCTTCATCTCTTTTTTGCCCGTCTCAACGTGAATCAGGTCCATCGGGCGTCCGCGAAGTCGCATCGATAGTACAATAGTGCACAAGCATGTTGAGTACGGGATAGCTCATCTCCGTGACGATCACCAAGGTGAAATAATCGAACCGCTTGCGTTTCTGTCGATCGTGCGGTGGCTTGAAAACGAGAAGGACCTCTGTTTGGAGGTCAATCTGAGCCACCCCCTCGCGGATACGGATTACCGTGGACACGCGTTTGAAGGGGTGGTTATTCTGTTCTTGCTTCGAACATTTTGTCGACCTACGGTTTTGAGCACGGTTTTCAAGTTCCGTGGCACCATCCCCAATTGGGCAGATACGCTGACACAAATTGCTGGCCGTCTCCAAGGCGGTCTAGAAATGTGTTGGAAATTACCCATCGCTTGGGGTGGTATATTATGCCGATACGAATGATGACATTATATGATGGTTCAAGGAATCGCCTGCGCCCTCCGCACTGGTGCCCACTCACCTATTTGGGCCAGACATAATTATCAAGTGTTTCGGCGGTTTACATCTTCTGGGCCAAGCAAAATCTTGTCTGGAAGGCAACATAAACGAAATTGACGCGACGACGGCTGCGCATGCTATAAATTCTCTGAATCCTACGAAGTGGTTCACAACAGTGGTATGTCTGTCAGATTCATTATTATCTTTGCTCACATTTTGTGGTAGAAATCTCAGTCACGGCGACAAGAGCTCATTGACACCTTACGGGATTTCCGTCTACTTCGTTTCGTGGCTGGTTTCCCGCTTCCTGCTAATCTTGACTTAGCGGCGAATTCAGTCAAGCAGGCTCACTCTGATCTTGGCCCAGTTCCCCTTGCAACCATTCCTGTGGACAAAATCAGAGCCGAGTTTATTTCACCTTGGGAGGCCAAAAATGTCTTGCTTTCCATGCATATGGAGCATGCTTTTGCACGTAAGCGAGGATTAGAGATGAATTACATTAACTACACATCATGATTCACTTTCCTTATGCATGTGTCTATATATCACACCTTTCTCTCCAGAGCAGGGTGATGCCTGTCCAAGACAGAAGCAATAGTTGTAGGATCTCCAAGCTATATCCCTAACGCTCTGACCAGTGACCTGTTGAAGGCGCCTCGTAGTCATGTCACGTAAGGAAACTAATAATCTAACCTTTTACCTATATTACTCCTTGGGTCGAGTAGCGGATCCGGAAACCAATAGAGCTATGGAAGGAAAGTAGCTGGTTCGAGCGCTATAGCTATAGCCCTCATGTCCGAACTACAACCATATGGTTCATCTCAGCCTCGCTTCGCTCCGGCAGTATAAATGATTTTGTCGTTACCTACCATAACAATTCACTATTTGTGGTCGCTTCACTGCGAGTCAATCGCGACCGCAGCTTGCCAGCGGTCACAAGGATCGGCGTCATGATTCACAATATACTTCAAGCTTCAAGTTGTACCACAGAAGAAGGAGGCCGGAAGTTCATTTGTAAGCTGCTGTAAAATCTTACAAGGCTAAGAAATTGGTCATTTTCAGTACTGTGCCAGCTCCTTATGTAAAACCTTCGAAGTCAATATTCGAAGGAAACAAGTTAGAGATGTTGAGTTTGAGGGACTGCGGCTGATGCCTCAGGCTGGTTTGCAATAGTTGCAATTGTGGATGATTACATGACGGAATGCTGGTTGCCATGAAAGTTCAATGTTCAAGTTGTCAGGTACTAGAAGACAAGTCTGTAAAGAGGCATCACAAGATATGATAATTTCGAATAATCCTAGTATACGCTGAGTACAGCAAGACGACTAACTGGAGAACTAAGACTTACCATTTAATTGAACAGCGTCATTACGCATATCTCCAAAGGCGACAGCGATGCGGACATTTTCGTCGAGGTCCTCGAAATGCCAAGACGAAAAACTGTCGAATATCAAGAATCCGTTGACTGCGGGATTTGGAAGGGGTATGGCGCGTCTTATAAGAAGATATGACGAACATAGCCGGCCTCAAATGGATGAAAAATTCAGCGGAAGACATCTCGTCTTGCCGGGTTAGCACCCCAGGGTAGCCCCACCACATTAGGGTGTCGTGTAGAAGGTCGAAAACCTATCTTGGATATTGGTCAAAGTGGGAGAGGTCATGAAATGGCGATGAGACGGAAGAAGACAGGCAGTTTGTAAGTTTGGTTGGCCTTTGTGATGCATCACTCTTGCAAGCAAATTACTTCACAATGACAGCACCTGGAGCGTCCTGGCAATGGACAACTAATGGACGAGTCTCGTCATAACGAAGGGTCTCTACTCGTCATCAGATACAACTTTAAAAAAAAAAAAAAGATTGAGTGGGACGTACAGCACATCCCCTGAAGTCAGAGTTCTCTCCCTGCAGTACACTAGGTTGATGTAGCATTCACAATTGTTGTCATGACGGGTCGCCAGCGGGATATCGATGTTGGCCGTATTATTGACCCAAGTTCACGCATCTGAGCTGGAGTCAAGCAGTGGTGGTTTCAGTTTGAGGTTGTGATCTTTACCACCTTTCTTCATTAGAGTTGAATGAAACGCAACTTAATACCAATTCAAAATGTCAGTGAGGAAAATATGCAGATTTTGGTACGGGAAGGATAAGCATGCGGAAGAATACACAAAGGAAAGTGAAACAGATCCAAGGTCAATCGAAAAGACCAAAGCCCTAATAAAACGTTGATTGAGTATTAAAATCAAAATCAGACGCGACGAACTCACCATATCGTCGTCCGACTCTTCCTTTTCTTCTTCCACCACCTTTTCTTCGGCTACGGGTCCACCAGCAGCAGCAGACGGAACCGCAGATCCTGTTGCTGTCGCAGGTGCGCCTCCCCCAGCACCAACATTCGAGAGTAGCTCTTTCACATTCTTTCCTTCTAGTGCTTTAGCCAGCAATGATGCCCAGATAGGTTCGATTGTGACACCCGCCGCGTTAGTCAGAGTGAGGATTTTATCAGCCTACAATAAGAAACATCATCGTGGATGATCGAGAGTTATCGATCAACTCACAGTAATTTCAATGCCATCATCGGCCAAAACAAGGGCGGCGTATGTTGCGGAAAGTTCTACGGATGTCTAATGTGTGAATTGGAGAAAGGGATCTATGGTCAGTATAATCCACAGAGACACCGCCAAGGTCATCCAACGTAGAAAATGATCATCCATCCAACAAACGTCTCAATCTTCTTCACTACATTACGGAGTCCCTTATATTGTTCGAAGATAATAAACGCACCATTTAAGCGACGGTCAACAGGACAGGACAGTGGTTTACGATGTCGTTTTGTACAAGTTGGAGCAGAAGAGTCAGGCACGTGATTCCAATCAGACGTGAGCCCAAATTGAGCAGTGAGCACAGAATTCGAAGGACAATGGATTATCACCATTTCTATTTATACTATGCACTAAACCTTTAACCCGATCACTCCTTTTCTTGGTCCTCTCAGATTCTCTTTCATTTGCTTCTCCTCTCTCCTTCTAGCAAGCAATTGGAAGATTGGAAGGGTGATGGCCGAAATCAAGACCCATACAAATAGAACCCCAAAGTTTAATCCAACTACGACATAAAGCAGAAGATTAATATTGACCGACGGAAGGAAAAAAAATTACCCACGAGTGTTCTTTGTACCAAAAACTATGCTCCTTGTCGAACGCGAAATATTATAAAATGGTGCAGCGTAACCGTAGTGATATATGCGTGGGAGAACTTCAATCGGGAATATACAGACAGATACGTCGACTGCAGAGCAGATTAAGAAACAATCGTCTATGTGGAAAGATAACGCACCAATGATCCAAAGAATCATGAAAAAAGGAATGAAACGAGCCGTTAAAACAGTAATCAGTGATTCCAGCGCCAATCCACTATAGAAAAATTTTCAATGGAATGGTAGAGAAGACTGAATTATGACTTACACAGACAGCATGCCAACATAATTCAACATCCATAAAACGACAAAACCAAAACGGCCGTACCTATTCAAGCGTTGAAGACGGCTGATGTGATTAGAGGATAGAATGCTTACTTTCGCGTAACATCGAGTTTAAAGGCAAGGTTGAGTAACGAGTAAAAGAACTATGAGAGTAGGTCAACATCGCGGTTATAACCATTTTGTCGTGAGCAACCACCCACCGACAAAAAGAAGTAACCCAGAGCCGACGAAGTCATCCGCAGCGCAATAAGCGACTTGAGCTGTAAGATTCTATTGAGCCCAGACACCTCTCGCGCTCCATGAGCGATCATCTACTGAATTCGTGAAGAGGGCTTCCCATCCGAAGAGAATAAATACGTACAACAATATAAAAGGATAAGATTAAAAGGTAAATTAAGCCGACAAATACGACGGCACTTGCTCTGCGAACGAAAGAAAAGTTAGTATGATCTCGAAAATTAGACTTCAACACACTGGCACATACACTGGTTGGTTGAATGGAATTAGATTAACGATTGTATACGATATGGGGTTGATCAGAATTTGGGGTGATGTAGACAGCAAGGTGGATAGATCCGTAGGAGAAGCCGTTGTGGCCACCCGTGAAGCAAATTGAAGGGCATATTGCTCCTTGATGGCGTCGAGGGAGCTTTGAATCTAAAAGGTTTACATTATATGCAAAGTCAAGGACTTTTGTACCAACCAACGACGAACCACTGGTCTAATCAAACTTCGACTGATATTGGGGTCAGAGTACATTGCATGCGCGATTACCAGAACAACCTACTATGCATTTTCATTTCTGGCCTCCGAGGCGAAAACCGTGATAGCCGACGAGCCATTGTATGACAACTCGGGAAAGGAAACCGCATTTTGCAAATTTTGTGTCGCTCCTTGATTGACTTAATAGATATTAAACGCGACGTCAATTACCAAAAGAATTGGACGTACTCGCAATGACTACCCACACCAGGTCGTCGTGTATAGCTTCAATTATGCCATCCACGCCATTCGGGTATCGTTCGGCGGGTTCTAACCTCCAGCGAACCATCCACGTTCTTGAGTTTAGTAATTCCCGGGTAACGGTATCTCCGATGTCACCCCCGTCGAAATCCTGACGGATCCGGATCTTGAGTCAGTCATCATGGCAAAGGCCAGTGGAACGACATACCACAATCCATCCCTGTAGTGAGTGATCAGGAAGTCTCCAAAGCGATCCCCAATAGATTGAAAAAACAAGAAAGATAGTCAAAATTATCATTCCCATTCCTACAAAGTAAGCCTTGAAGTAGATGGCCCTCGCACGCTCTACCTCGGGATCTCCTTTTGCTAGAAATCGTTTTGAAAACAGGGAGGGAGGTGATGGCGGCGACGAGGACAACGTGGATTGCTGGTATATAGGACGAAGAGCCGTGTCCTGTTCTTCAGACCTGAGAATTGAAGATGGTAGCGGCGAGAATGTACTGCTGATTGTCTTGTCCATCGTCAATGTTCGCGAATCTGTGGTCATCGAATCGATTGAGTTGACCATCGCGACAAACAAGTCAGCAGCGGGAATAAAAACGGGAGGAGAAGTTTTAGAATTTGAGGAAGAGGAGAAGCTGTCCGTGGCATTATAAACTGTCGATCGGAAGTGCGAGATGAGGTCAATGCCGACTCGATCAGAGCTGGTTGTTGTTTAACAGGAGTTCTCAGGCCTCAGTTAGGTAACTAGACCAGCAAAGCAGGCGATGGCCCGTGCTTCTCGATTCGAATTTCCTCCTGAGACTGCATAGTGCCAAAATAAACGCCACATAATTGCTGTCCTGTTCAGGTTGCCAGTGAGCCGGTATATTGGCTTCCAAGTCTACCCATGGGCGCAGAAACTGGAGGAAGGAGGTGTAAATTACGTCGACACATGTCAAGCCTGATCAAGTTGGCTGTGGCTGCATCTCGACTCGGACATCAATGCACTGCGGATTATAGTACATCTCGACTGTAAACATTCCACAGTCGAGGTTATTGGACCTCTGGTCTAGGCATGCACATCTGTAAAATTAGGCTGTCCAATATGTAATACAATAACCAAACCCCCAAGTTCATCCCGGGGCCACATCAGGAAAACCCATCGTTACTTAAAGAACTTGAATTTACTTAAATCACCTTTAATCAGTAATTTTCAGTGACCAACTGTCACACTTACATCAGTAACATTTACTTGTTTATTATTAATGGTGATGCACAATCCCCGGTTACGGCGTGGCTGCGTGACATCACGTCACGTCACGGAATCCGTCACAAATGTGATATTTGATTGAGACAATGTAATTT
>Ga0307517_10004905_pt1 | contig 20386 bp, 25 predicted proteins | sample 23_EM_MG_FD_194515 | JGI IMG/M metagenome (GOLD analysis project Ga0307517, IMG submission 194515) | Populus trichocarpa ectomycorrhiza microbial communities from riparian zone in the Pacific Northwest, United States - 23_EM | ecosystem: Host-associated > Plants > Roots > Unclassified | place...
CGACACGAGAAAACGACTTTTGGCCGGGGTTATGGCGCGCCCTGGCCCTGCTCCGCAATTTAGTGTCAGACAAAACCTGGACAATAAGGTTGTGGTTAGTGCTCTGGAAGATGGTCAAAGAACAACATAAGTACCCTTTATGATACGAGTTGAACGCCGAACGTTGCACGTTGACCAGGGTCCAGCATCGTCGACGGACGAACTGGGCACGTGCTTTACAACATTTCGAACCGACTTGACTGAAACTTGGATGACCTTTCACCACCATCTTGTTGTGAATTGGCCTCGAAATAAAACCACTTTTGCTAGCCTCTAGACGCTTTGAATCCAAAAGAAAAACTACAGCCGACATGTCTGACAAGATCAGGCTATTATGCTGGATTCAAGGCGATGGACCCAACCATGTCTTCGCAATCCGAGTTGGTCTCAGTGACTCCGTTATTGAGCTGAAGGAAGCAATACGCGAAAAGAATGTGGAATTCCAATATTTCAGCGCCAATTATTTGGAACCTTGGAAGGTGGGTGAATTGTTTTGGCATCCGTCGGTGCACAATCCTGACCCCTCCGAAGTTCTCTCTACCCCTTGCCAGCCTCAAGGATGATTCTAGGCATCTCATCAAGCTCGAACAAGGTCAGCGGTTGACGTTTGAAATGAAAATATCAGACATCTGGGAGAGCGAGCCTCCTAGGGGTATTCTCAGTGTCATCTTACCGCGTCGTGAGTGTGATTGGTTCATGGTATCAAATGTCGCTAACTCCTTACATTATCAGTCACAATACCCCAACCCACCATTGATGGTCAGCGCATTGCCTCTAAGTCCCCTACTTAACAACCCACCGTTATTTCAGCCCACTGGAGCCCTCGGTCTGACACTGTTCGTCGCTTGTTTGACACCTTAATGGCAGAGCGACTGGTTCACGTATGCATCGCATCCTGCTCTCGTTTTCCACTGCAGCTGCCTACTCTCGTGTGTAGGTCCGGGGGATCCCAGGCTGCGGGAAGACTACTCTTAAGAAATTACTTCACGCTCATATCCTCAAACAAGAACCTGCGGCTTCTGTATATGTACAGGACTCGTGGCCTCAGGACTCGTCTCTTTATTCGCGGTTCAGGCTATTAGACCCTGCATGTTGCAACCCCAGTGTTATCACATTCCTTCTTTTCGACGAAGGGGAAGATTCATATGGGAATGGATATTTTTGGAACAGCTTCCTCAAGGATGTTCAAGACCGTCTCTACAAAAATCACCGCGTCATTTTATTTTGTAGCTATGGCAGCGCATCACCCCGTCCTGTGCTTCATAAAATACGCACGTCAATAATCCTACCTGATGCAGCTCGTGTGTCTCTGTGGCCCACAGAGTCGTCTGTTGGTCTATTGCTTAATCGGCTCGAGTTCGATGAGGTTGTGGCACGGCACTGCCCGAAACTGCACGTGCACCCCGACATTCTAAACTACATTTTCAACTGGACAGCAGGCCACGCAGGTGCGATTGCCAAGCTTCTACTCGTATTCTCATTCCAGGTGAGTCTCTAACTGGACACATGTAACTTGGAGCCTTCTAACTGTTCACTCCAGCGGCCTCCGCAACAGCATCATTTCAAAATTAATCCGCCTCACTTACTCATTTCACAACTTCTCGGAGGTGAAGCTTTTAACCGAGGCCTCCCTCTGCATAAAGACCTTTCAGAAGATCCAAGCGTCGCGGCATTTTTCCGAAACCTGATCAGAGATGGCGAGATTAAGGCAAGGGCGGAGAACCGAGAGATGATTGACAAGTGCCATCGAAAAGGGTGGCTCCATACCTATGAGGTCAACTCCTCCATAACGTTTGCCACCTGCTACACATTCGCATCTCCTGTCCATGCTGCCGCCGTTTCCTGGACCCTTCCACCTTCGAATGACATGCCTCGTTACCCTTCGATTCTCGCACTATGCGTTGCTGTCATCTCCAACTTCAAACCTTCTCAAATGCATACTCCCATCCGCCGTGTTGATGCTCAGGGTGCTCCGAGCACCATTGGCCAACTCGAACAACTACCTGAAGCCCAATATTGTGATGAATTTTACCGTTCGCTGTTCACTGCCACCGCTGGAACTGTTTGCATCTCCCCTCAGTTTGCATCTGGGAAAGGGGCACATATTCCAAGTTTTATTGATTTTTTCATTCCAACAGTGAAATGGGGAATTGAGATCATTCGGGATGGTGACCGTCTAGAGGAATTTCCCACCAAGTTTAGAAACTCGGGAGGCTATAGTGCATGGCTGCAAACAAACAATTTAACTGATTTTGTTCTTCTCAACTGCTGCATGAGCATTTCACAAAAAGCCCATCCAGGTATGATTTTCTGCTGATCATAAATACCTGTGCTGACAACTTTTCACAGATATTCCAAACCTCTTCCATGTTGTCTTTGGTGACAGATTTCAAGAGGTTAATCTGTACGATAATGAGGTAAATAAAGTCGGAGGGACCATTATGTTGCTAGAGAATCACTGTAATTAATTGTACGATGTTATTAATACATATTCTGTTCATAATCCACCCTGCGTTATAAGCAATATTGAAGTAAACATTTCCGCTGAGGGCGCCACACATGAAATGGCAGCGAAAAATGTGTCATTTTATGAGGTATACGGTTAGATATCATCCTCGGGACCATCTTCTATCATCTTCGCATAGTCCTCGTAACTTGCGAAAGTGGGTAAGGACCGCAACTTTTTCCGCTTCGCTCCACTCGTTTCCTCTCTTTTGCGTTTCTTGCTCGACAAACCACCACCACCGATTCCACCCCACTCCTCCTCTTCTCCATCCACGACGATATCAAGTTCTCCATCAGACACATCGGACCCGTCGTATTCGATGAGGCCATCAGGGATATCCCCGTCCAGTGATATTAGGTCTTCATTGTCGGAACCTTCGACGAGTGAGAGCACGTCGTCGCCATCGCTGGTGTCCTTTTCGGAGTCGTCGTCATCATCGTCCGAGAGGTCTACGTGGCTGTCTTCGTTATCGTCGTCAAAGTCTAGAGCCAGATCCTCGTCTTCTGAGTCTTCATCGATATCGCTGCCCATCAGCAGATCGTCATCGTCGCCCTCCGCTCTCGGCATGCTAGCCTTCATAACCTAAAACGCGACATAAGTTTTAATTAACCCTTTCTTATTTCTTATGAAATGAAAAACATACCTTCCAAACTTCATCCTCATCAAGTTCACTGTTATCCTCGTCTAACTCAGATTCATCCTCTTCCATTTCGTCGTCCTTATCCATATCCTCGCCCTCGCTGTCTTGTTCATCTTCGTCCGAATCCAACTCGTCATCCTTTCCCTCTTTTCTTTTCTTCAATTTGGCCGCCATGGCCTTTTCTTTCTCAGCCTTCTTGGTGAAATACTGGTGGAAGAACAACTGTTTTTGTTTGAAAAAAAAGAATCCATTAGCCATCTCAAAATCCATAACAGCCAAAACAAATAAAAAGGGAGAAATAAAGACAATGGGAAGAAGACAAAGAAAAAAAGAAAAAAAAGCCTACCTGATCAACAGGAACATCCTCCTTCTTCCTCCTCAAAAACGCCTTCTCATTAACCAACCCCACCACACCCACATCATTGCCCACATCACCTTTGACCAACTTGACCCCCTCAAGCGCGCTCGCCGCCGGCTGCATCGCACTCGGCCCCTTTCCCTTGCTCGCCGTCATCGGCTCCGCGTCCTCATCGCCGTTGACACCCGAAGAGGACACCTTGGGCTTTTTAGGGTTCTTATACACGAACCGCTCGAGGAAATGCGAGAGCGTGTTCTGTGCGAGGTCAGGCGACGCTGTGAGTGGAACGCTTGTGAGGAGTTGGCGGGCGTGCAGAGATACTGCGGGGTGGTAATGCGAGAGGAGAGGCGTCTGTTAAAATGCAACAAATAAGCCTTCGGCGGCATAAATATACGACAGGGTGGTACGTACTAGCTCCCAGAGTGGGAGAGCAGAGGCATGAGCGAATTGGGGTTCGCGTTTTCTTGGGTCGTAGGAACTGCCTTGTTGTGTCGATGAAGCAGGTTGTGGCGGGTCGTTGATCATGCTCCGCAGCCCGGGTACACTGCTGAAAAGCTGTATGAAAAAAAAAAAAAAACGCTTCAGCATTCGATATATCTGAAGAACAGAATAAACAGGAGACCAAGGGTGTTTGGGTTGAGAAAAAGAGGAGAGGATAGTGATAGCCAAGACAAGAAAACAATGGAGAGAAGCAACGAAAACCAGAGAAGGATTCTGAAAACAAGAAAAGGCGAAGATAACAATACCCACCTCCCCAAGCAAATACAGCCCACCCGCAATAAACTCAGGCGCACCACCGCCTCCACTAACCAGCACCTGCAGGAACCTCCGTATCAGTGCCTTCACCCTTTCGCCCCTCTCCGTCCTTTCGGCGACAATTTCAGAACCAGCAGCTCCTTCCGCGGTCGTAGTGGCGACAGCCACCGCTGCATCCGCCTTGACGGACTTGAAGAGCAAGTTGAGGTACATCGCCTGCTTGGACGATGTCGCGAGGCGCGAGTCATGCAGCGAGGCGTAGAGTGTACGGTAATACCGGTCGGTGATGGATTTGGCGGTTGATATTGAGGTGGCTTTCACGGATTGGTCATTGGATGAAGATGTGCTGGAGGCAGGCGAGAGCGAAGTCGTTATTTGTTGGATTAGGACGAGCGCCTGGAGGGAAATATTGAATGTGGATGTATGGGTGATCAAGAAGAGGGTGTCGATGTGTTTGTTGATTCTGGAGAAAGGACGTTAGTGTCTGTTGGACGCAAAATAAGAGGAAAAAAGAAAATAAGGAGAGGACGGCAGACAATAAATGATTTTGTTGGACTCACCCAGCATCTCCGGCGTCGATCTTAGCAAACGGAAGAGCACGATTCACACCCGTCAAAATCGCAGAGACCAATTTCGAGTTCGAATCTTCCACTTCCGTGAACCCAGCAGCACCTCTAACCTCGATCTGCTTTCCTTTACCCTTCTTCCCACCGCCATCGCGAATTCGGCCACCTTTATCTGTCTTGAACTCTTCCTTGGATTTCGCATCAGGGGCAATCTTACTTTTGCTCTTATCTTCTTGATTGAGATTGTCGACCTCGGCCGTGTCCACACCCTCGCCCAAAAGCTCCTTGAACATCTCAAAATAGACGTTGATCAGCTGGATCGCGACCTCTCGATCCGCAGGCGTGGGTGTCAGCACGATCTGGTTGAATGTAACAGTGGCGTAATATCGTGCATGGGTGTTGCCACCTCCTGCGGTATGGGCGGTGGTTTTTTTATCTTTCGAGGACGTTTGCGATTTCGAAGGCTCGCCTGTGTCGAAGCGGATGTGCTGGTTCTGCGCAGAACCTGAGGTTGCTGAGATAGCGGTATTGGTAGAGGTAGACGGTGCAGGCGGTCGGAGGACGAGAGAGACGATCTCGCGCACGATGATGCCCTTCATCGATGGGTGGGTTTGGAGGAGTTGGAGTAGGTGGTACGATGCACGCGAGGCGAGGGATTTTTCGGTGTCTCCCTGTTAATTTGCAATAGATAAGGATGGAAGAACTACCCAGATGGAGAAATATGGAACTTACAAGTTTGTTGACAAGTAAACGGAGGAGATTTTGCTCTTGTTCTGCTTTATCTCGGAGAAGAGTAAAAATCAAGTTGATGGTTTGAGTGCGGACGTAGGGAAGGGGGTCTAGTGAGAGCGTCTGTACATATCCATTTAGACGAGGTTCAGTTGAATCCGGAGGAAATTTTCACCTCGAGGATTTGCAAGATGGAGAAAAAATATTTCTTTAACCAATCCTCGAAATACCACATGACTAGGTATTCGTTCGTCACTGACGGGTGGAGGAGAGGCTGGTCGCGGAAATATCTGAGAAATGAGCATCAGCGATTGTGTATACTTGAAGAGAAAAAAAATATGACGCCTACTTGAGCTTCCTATTCGGTGCTCCACCTCCAACCCACCAATCGACAATACAGCGAAGTGCCTTCAGGCTTTCCTCTCGACCGCCTTTCCCTTTCCCTCGCTCCGCCATGCCTTTGAGGGTCTCCAACGCCTTGATATTATGAAGCGGACTGCTTTGCACCAGGAGTGTCAGCGCACTGAGTCTGTCCGACAGCGTTCCTGATTGAATAATCTTAGCGAGGAAGCTGGCTTCGGATGAAGATGAGTTGGACGAGGAGGAGGTTTGGAATGTGAGGATGTCGGCTTCGTGCAGCTCTGCAGCTTTGGTTGTTTGTGTGGATAGCTGGGTAGGGTTTATTAGAGGTAGGGTGCTACCTGATGCTCCGGTTGGGGTGGGTAGGGGTGGTAGGGCATTGTACCATTGCGCGGTTGGTTGGAATACGAAGTGGGATTTGGAGTTGAAGGATAATTTTGTGGGTAGTTGGACTTTCGGTTTTGAGTCCTCCGCTTGCAATAGAGCTGGCACGGCTGCTTTCGAAGCTGTAGGTTCTGGTTTTGAACCTGCATTTTTCTTCTCCTTCTTTTTAGATTTGCTTTCAGCGAGTTTCGTTTGCGCGGTTTCCGGTTTTTCATTGACGGCTTTCCGCTCTTTTTTACTGGGCTTTTTTTGGACTGGCACAGTAGCCTCCGTGGTATTTTTGTGCTTCTTTGTTTTAGGTGTAGTCTCCGACTTCAGGTTGAGGCCCCGAAGAAATTTCGAAACGTCGTTCGTTAGAGTAGGCTATTCAACACATTAGAAACAAATATAATAGAATAAACCGGAATATTTACATCGGTATTAGCGGTTCCCGATAGTGCACCATCATCCACGTTCTTTAGAAGCTCGATATCATCCTTGTTCCCTCCCAGAGTCGAGATATGTGGGTTCGAAGAAGATTTCTTCCCGCCTTTCGGTTTATTCGCGATCGTCTCGTTGCCCTTCCGCACTTTTGGGTGGGCCGACGACCGACCCTTTTCCTTGCGTAAACGAGCCATAAAAATGGTGGTGCAGGCTCCAGTGAACGCAAAAAACCAATTACCGAGGTGAACAAGGTGGACTTGCAGAAATTTAGATTCTGGCAAGCTAGTCACATGACCCCGAATCTTAAACCTCCGTTCAGAATCACTGTTAATTTCTACTTGACTTGTAACCGCCATATTGATTTATTTAATCTACTCTACTTTCTCAAATAATGGACCCGCGCGAATTTCCTCCGTATCCGTTCCCTTGCAATGAAGTACCCTTCGATCCTAAAGGCCCATATGTTTGTATTCTCTATCGTCTTTCGCAGTGTTTCATTTCACATTTCTAGGCTATAGACAAGACTCTCCTTGACAATAAACAGCTTACCATCTGGTTAGACAGCTGCAAACCTGGAATAACTGCTTATAAAACTGAGGGCTTCGATCGCCTCTACTATGAATTTGGTATTCGCCAACCTGCCTTGCTTGTAATGCGAGGTTGGTATTATATCAACCTCTTTGCAGAGGCCGACGGGGTGGCTCTATTAGAAGAGGTAATAACACTCGAACTTCCCATGTTCGATATTAAGTAACTTGTATATCTCCAGGCTCAACGGATTGTAGGGGAAGGCAAGGACAAGCTGTTTGACGAGCATCTTGGCTACCTCCGCAAGTACGTCCAACGCATACTTGAAGATCATGGTGTGTTCTTAATCCTGTCAATCAGAGCTCCGATTCTGATAACTATTTTTTCATTACTTTAGATAAAGCCTGGGATACGCTCGAAGACCCAGAAACCGAGAAATGGCATCGCAAATGGATTCCGCTTCGCCCGAAGCCGACAGAAATCCCTGTCTCTAAAGAACTTGAGGCCTTACTTTCCGAAGTACAAGCAGATTGGGAAAATCTGAAAGAGACCCTCTCTCCAACCGAGGCTGTCCTTCGGTACAACAGACTCCTGAGTGTTCAGACAAATCAGCTCGAAGGACTGTTTCTCCTCAAAGACGAGGTATGGTTGTGATTTCTCTTCGATTTTTTTCCTCTGAAGTTCTTACATTGTTGCGGTAGAGCATTTCCCGCCTCGTTCGCATTGGCTTCTTTCCTCCGGCCGTCCAGGTCGAAGAACGAGGTTCCCTCTACTCTGAGGTTCCAAACCACGAATCTGTCCAGCATGATACCGCACACGTCTGCACAGACGTTTTGAAGGTGGATCAACTCCTTTTTTTAAAACAAAATTATCGTTCCGTGTTGACATTCTGAAAGGGCATCGAAATCATCGCTTCGCAATCCGAAAATAAAATGCCCATTGACATCGCAAGCGTCAACAAAATTCATTTCGAATCCATCTACCACTCTCGGTTTATGCTCATCGAAGAAGACCCTCCCATTCTCGCTGCCATCCTTCCTGGTACATTTCGCCAATCCGTTTGTACCACCTACTCCGAGGATGACCAGGGAAATCCGGGGGTCGTGCAATTCTGTAGTTTCCGGAGAGTGCCTGAACAAATGGAGCACTTGTTGGCTTTGTTCAACGTACGTACCTCCTTAGTTTTTTCTGAACATTGACAAACTTCAGATTTTAGGAATATCTCTTAGGTATGGGCCCAACACCCTCACCGATGGACGCCGTACATATCGCCGCTTGGTCTCACGCATGGTTTGTTCTGATCCACCCATTCGGGGTAAGCGGTAGAAATTCTGATGCAAGCCAATGACTCCATGCTAAAAGAGAAATAATTCAGGATGGTAATGGCCGAGTTGGCCGACTCCTGTCCTCGATCCCCTTGCTCAAATGTGGACTTCCTCCCATCAACGTAATGGGCAGTACGACATTGGATGCTGCCAAGAAGGAATACATCGATGCTCTCGTTCACGTAAGGATCTCGGATTTGCTATCCGGGTGCAGTTGCTCACCTCAACCATCTCAGGTTCAAGAAGACGACAACTTTACACCGCTCGTCGAAGTGTTCTTAAAAGGAATGCTTGGGTCGTTCGCATACATCCGCAAGAATTGTCTTGTCATGGACCCTGAGGACAAGTCTTAAAAACACAGTGGACGCAATGGGGAAGACGAAGCTTCATCCCCAGGAAACTAATAGTTAACGATTTTTTTTTGTATCATGATATTGCTCAATACATGTAATTCGTCCATCACAGTCCTGACGACCGCGTTGAGTCGACCTAAATCGATCTCCGGGTCATCGAAGGGTGCAAGCAACTTGGGTCTTCAAAGCTTCAACGTTGATTAATGTTTCAACGTTCAACTCCCACTATTGGTTACACAACTGAGGCCCTGCTTACAATCAGCAAGACCAATCGATGCTCTGTACTTATTCCATAGACAAGAGATCATTGTTTACTATTTAGTATCACAGTTAATTATGCATAATCCAAAGTCACAGAGAGCGCGGCTAACTCGGAGAGTCAAATAAAATACAATAACACGAGGAATAAAACGTAATGCGGCAGAGGGAAAACTTGTGCAGATATGAGGAAATGCTTAAGACGAATAACGATAACGAAAAAAAAGCAAGCTGCGACTGCGAGAATCATGACGATTGGAGAGGTTTTGCTTGATCAGTCGTGGCCCATGACATTAACATCTGATGCAGTTGTGGGTTGCTGCGAAGAATTTCACTGATCTGCTCAGGTTGCATAGAAGCCAACCCTGCGAGATCCTTGGGAGATGTCGACTGCGACTCAGAGCTCCCTCCACCACTTGAAAGTGACTCCGGGATCGAGATCGCAGGAGTGTTGCTCGATGAAAAACTAGAACCCCCTTGTTGACTGTCCGCGTGATTTAATTGAGGCGTCGATTGCACTCCAGAAGAGGAGGGATTCGGAGTCATGGATTGCGCACTCGTCGGCTGCGACCTATCCCGATAATGTGAAGTGTTCGTCGTTGTTTGGGACCCCGTTTCTGAACTCGGAGGAGATTGAGCGGAGCCTGGCTGAAAATGTCCAGAGGCACCCATGCCTTGGGACTGAGGTGGTCCGTGATATGGCTGCTGCCAATGAAGCCGGCCACCGCGGTACTGGGCCTGGTTGTACGTTTGCGCATATGCGTAGGGGTATGGCTGCGAACCACCAGCCATCGGAGCTGGATAATACCCGGCGTATGAATATGGATACTGTGTTTGGCCTGAAAATTTGGATGCATAGGCCCAGTAGTCGTAAGGCCCCGCGGGTCGCGGATATAATGGTTGCGTAAGAGCAGCATACATTGTCGGCGTTGTATTCGTTTGTGACTTTGTCTGGTCGGGTGGCGTTGTGGGCGACTGAGCGGCTGTATACGGTTGTTGACCTGTGGCTGCCAAAACAGATGGGAATGTTGTTACAGGTAAAGCGCTCTGAGGGACTGGGAAGGGGAAAAGAAAAGAAATTGATTACCCCGTACAAGTAGGACGCCCATGAAAAAACTCACGTTCGGGCTCTGCGACAATTTCGGTGGGCTTTTGCAGAACTGGCCCATCGGTGGTACCAAATACTACACTACCCCATTTGAATTCCTTTTTCATACCACGGTCCCAGACAACTTCGACAGAGCCAATTTCATCCATGACCCTGATCAACGATACCTCAAAGACACCAGCGCTGACGCGAATCTTGATCCTCGACATACTGGGCAATGCTAGCAATTCATTTCGAATCCTATCGTGTTTGCTTGCTTTCTTCTGGGCGGCCACAGCCTGGTTATTGCATCATTTCGTTAGTACGTCATGGGATTCGCCACAAAGTTTCAGCTCGACATACCGGGTTATGTTGTGTACAAAGGATCTGTACTTCCAGCTTTTTGATGATCTTGAGAACGCGAGAGTTGGAGGAGCCATAAGTGGGGGTGGTATCCATAGCCACAGCATTTCCGCATGCCGCGGGATTAGGATCGACCTGCATGGAGTCATGCGGAACGGCGGTCCGCGGAGAGGGGTCAAGGAGGAGGACCTCTTTCTCAACTTCACGAGTAACGGCAAAAACAACCCCCAGACTATGCCCATCTCTAGCGCAGTTGATGTGGAAAGCCTTGGGGCACTTTCCCTTCGTGCATTGAATTGGGGCCCCGTGTCCTTTAGGCCGAGCCTTCGTGCAAGCGGAGCATTTCTGTGATGGATACACGAGTCAAGACGGCTGCATAGCCTACAGAAAATAAACACACCAAGTTCCATCGATCTTTGACAATGCCGTCCACCCCAAAAATGACCTTTTCCTTAACGCCGTGAGCCTCCAATTCGTCGACCCATGTTTCTGGTACAATGCTCGCACAGTACTCGTGGGCCATCCAAACCTTAGGGCTTCCTGCGGCCTCCATTGCATCCTTACGTGTTGTAGGCGGTTCATGTACCCTCAATAAACCCTCTTGGCCCATTGAAACACAAAGACAGCATGGGAAAGGCTCAGGTTCAACGGGGCGAGGGCCTAACTTTAGGGTTACTGATATTTTGGGAACCGCTTTCGAGGGTATTGAAATGCTGGATGCGAGTTTGGTGGATGAATGGTGGATCTTGATCTTCTTCAACTTCGACAAGTCAATTTTGGCATCAGATTTCCGTTTACGCGAAGGAGCTTTGGGAGGCGGAAGTATGCCGTCGATGTTTTCATCTTTAACGATATTTTTCCTAGCACTTTCTCTTTTGGGTATTTCTTGTTTTTGAGTCGTTGGGGGATGTTGATTGGCGGTGGGATTACGTTCTGCCTCGCGCTCTCGCAACAGTTGGTCGACGTCAATGCGTACGCTGCGGAAATAATAAGCTTTCGGGAAACCAAAGAGAGGAAGTAAACTGACCTGTCGCTGATACACTCGCAGGCCTTAGCCCGCCGTCCAATTTCGAGCCAGCTCTCAAGAGCAAAATTAACACTCTCCGCACAGTTGAGGCCCATATTAAAACCGGCGTGGTAACCTCTGGGGAAAGTAATGACAAATTCGCCAGCTTGTTGTACGAGGTGATTCGGTCTACACGAGGAATTAGCGAGGAGCGTGGGTGAGGCGAGGAAGGATTTATGGCGGAGAAATTGAGGGCATTGTGAGGTGTCCTTTGGGAAGTGACCTGTAAAGTTGATTAGCCAATAGTCGACGGAATTGAAAATATTGTAAGTACTTCGCATAGTTTGTTCCAAGGCGTTCGATCTTCCCTGTGGAATAGCGTACCAAAACTTGGGAGCTCCAAAGTGAATATAGTTGATACTAAAAAGATCCATGTCTTCGACATGCCAGGCAAAAGTAGCTCTCCACATTCCGAAATAAAGATATGGGGTATTAACTCCAGGAAGACCTTGATCCGAGACAGGTAGCAGTCGAGAAAGAGCAGAAGGCAAGTGGGCGACATTCCAGGCGGTTGTGGCATCGGTAAAAAGCGATCCTAAGTACAACATGCATTTATAACCGAAACGCAGAAGAAAACTCGGGGAAATATACCTTGAGTGTCGGCACCGTACCATGCAGGTTTTCCGATTCCGCAATTTCTCCAATATTGACGCTCAAGCTTCTGGCAAAATTCAGGAGTGTAATCATTGGACTTGGTACCAGGTGGAAGCCATTCGTCTTCGGGGTCGAAGACGTCGATAAAAGCGAGATCACGAGCAGCACGCTCAGCAAGACTGGCCTCGCGTGCCTCCCTAGTCTGCCCGACACGTTTAGCTCTGGGCTTCGGTTCTGCTTTCACTTTCACTGGCTGTTTCTTCTTGCCCTTCTTGTTATTACTGGTCCCGGTGACAGAGACAGGAGGCGGCGATCCTTCGCTGTGTGGAGGTGTAGTGACTGCTTGAGTTGAACTTCTATCGGAAAGGGAATTGCAATCATCCATGGGTTCTTCCTTGATGACGATGGGCGCTAGACCGGATGAACCAGCTTCAACCGTCTCCGTCTTCTGTTTTCTTCGTTGCACTCTCGTTCTGATAGGTGCGTTCGCGCTGCGTGATCCGAGACCCACATCTTGGATCCCTGGTGCCCGAAATTCCTCCTTGTTGCAGAGTTCCACCCATTCACGAACGCTCATGAGTTTCCGCTTCTCCATGTTCTCCTGGCGGAACAGACCACCACTTCCGAGCATATGCTGCTCTATTGGACTCTTAATCTTGACTTCAGTAAGTTGGGGCTTGATTGAGGGCAGTGAATCAGTCCTAGAATGGCATATTGATGAGTCCCAGAACGCAAGAAAGAAGCCAGATTTACGAACTCACCATTCTTTCGGAGGAATGACCTTGACTATCCCACTCTTACTACCCCAGCACTCCACCTTGTTCATATAACCTTCGAAATCTTGGAATTGCTCCAGTGTGGGCTTGAACACAGGAATGCCGCGGTGTGCCATTGGATCATCGTCGGGGTCCAACCACGTCTTCCCATCCGTGTCAGGTGAAGGTGGCAGCTGGACGTTCTCTGCGCCGTAGAAGTGATCTGGTTGGACAGGTATAGCTGCAGGGGTGGGTGATCTGCATGGTGTCAGGGTGGAACTCCGAGAAAGTGAGTCCATGAGAATTGCCGATGTCGAGTGGTCTGTGCACGGTAACTGGGGGTGAAAATCGTGCTCTTCCGCCGGGATATGACCGCCGCTGGTTGTATACGGTCGTAGCGCTTGATGACGACGAAGGGTTCGTTGTTGGATGATTTCGAGCGTAGGTCGGCGGAGTTTCAATTTTGTTGCCTAGAATGGTTTGAGGCCGACTGAGTCACGCCGGCGCGACCCCGCCCCGCCGCTCCCGACGCTTTGTGAGCGACAACAATCATCCAAAAGGCCTCTGATAATCCCATATCATTCTACCCTTCTCAATCATTATCTGCTTTCGGAATTGCTTTTCATGGTATCTAAATCCTTCAGGATAGATTAACTGGCACAACCTTGTATCTTCCTTCTGCGATTTTCTCGGTGAAGCGCCCACTGAAGGGTGTATTGTTCCTTCCAGGGGCTCTCCTTGTAATGCAGACTGAACATGAGGATGTCGGGTGACTGGACGCATTTCCCCCCCCCCCCCGTGCCCAGACGGATGGGTACCTCGGCCATAGTGGCTGGATGGTTCTCGATCGCGACACTTTCCATCATTGGCAGTGGACGAATTAAAAAAGATGGAAGTCTCCTCCCCTGCAAAAAATTGTTACTGATGTGTCCAGGCCTCTCCAGATGTGTATACGGCATAAATGAAAGCCATTGACAGACGACACGACAAAGGCACTACTTAGACCCGGACCACTGGCTACATCCATTAAATGCATGTCAGAACGCGCTCCCGAGATTTAAGCTCCAGCTTTCGGTATTGACGGAGAAGTCCTGCATTTTCTGCATAATCCTGCGGCCGATGAAATCTTAGGCGAGACAGTGTTCATAAAACATACTTGTTGGCTCTGTGCCAGGCTCCGGTCCGGCTTTTGTTCTGTAGTACGCACCCATTCATCTGAATTCTGAGGGCGTACTTGGTTTTCCAATATTCTTACTTTTCGATGCTCCTTCCTTACCAGATGAATTCCCTGTTAAATGGCCCGGAATGATCGCTTTTGCCCTGTGTTGTATCGAGGTCCCCACAGTGTCGTAACGTCCATGTCCGAGAAAACATGGGTTAAGTGAATTACCCTCGATCAAGCACAATGCCGTCTCTTTGTTTTGAAACCTCCTCCATTTAATACACTCCTCCGTGTCATGCGCCTCCTAGCTGTTGATACGTGAACCCACGATCTGTCATGGCTAATAATTGGTCAATCACTGTACTATCTAGTGGCGTATCTCTCTAGTAGGCGGCTGTGTCGTATTGTTGATCATGTGTTCACAAGGCGATGTACGTACGCTTTGTGAATCGTGGTCCTCCTTGATGATCATTATGAGATGCAGGCTGAAAGACATTTCAATCGTTCGGCATTCCAACAGAATCCAACCCTACCCACCCCCACAATCCTCGGTTGACCTCGAGGTACGGTCGGTTCCGAAAATAATACATCCGATCACACACGCCCTGATGCAATTGACATGATGGCTTGATGGAGGTCTTGGCTTTCCAGGGCCTGCCCTTCGTAAAAGTCTATCGGCGTTTTCGTCGTTCCATGGAGCTCTAAGGCATATTTTGGGTAAGAATCCAGATATTTTGTGGACGTCGATCATCGAGCGCTTCTAGGTACTTTGAAAGGTTGCGTGGCGCACGATCCGTTGTCGTTCCGTTGCCCGTCAATTCCCTCCGTCCCGAATCCCGCCTCCTCGCTTCCCAAACTGCTCGAGTCCTAGGTACTCTACTTCAGGCACGCCTCACGAAATTTTTGAGCGCATTTCTCGGATATTGCCCGTGGGCGTTGCTTTGTTGCTGTCCGATGTCCCAGGAAGTACTTTTCCATGGTCATCTGGTCACCGATATATTCTCGCGACTTGTCGCCATCAATCTTGTGGCAAAATTCATTTTTGGGAATAACTGTTAAGGATCCCGACCAAATCCCGATCGACGATCAACGATCAACGCGCGACGAGTGTTTTTTTACGCGGTCCATGTTCTGATCCCTCTTTGCACCGTTAATCCCGAAGGCCGGCTGAGACTGAGAAGCTCTATCTCCTGGCGAGGGAAGTTTTGTCTGAGGATGCTGAAATCTTGGTCAAATCCTTGCATATCGTGGCGCGCGCTCTCGCTGAAAGGAGAAATATATACACCGATCATCGACCTTCAGCATTCTTGGGGGATCCTCTTATCAACCCAGTTTCAATCAATCGAAATGAGTAAAATTGAGGTAGAACATCCAAGAGGCGCTTTCAACTCGGTTTCACATACACACGGAATTTAGAGCCACAAAGCCTTTCGTCAGGAGGCTCGTCTGGGGGTGCCCCCTCAAACACGGACAGAAAATCTATGCATACCACGTCATATAAGTACATGCGCCAATGGAAATGCACATCCCCTTGGGTTTGATGGAAAACATTTGTTATGCTAACGGAAATCAAGAAAGCGAATCTTCTATGAGTCATACTATTTGAAGAACAAGAAGAGCCAAGATGAGAGGCCTGAAACCCAGAAACCCAGAGCAGAGTGCCGAAACGAGACACACATTCTGCATTCCGAGCGCTCTCCGAGAAAAACATTAAACCGTTAACCAGAGTCCATGTTTGAATGGACGCCAAGGCTGGATGGGTGCAGATCAGTGTTGTAGTACAATCATAAGCAGGCTGTGCGATTCGCAATCAATTTCGTGCTCATGAGAAATATGATCACCGGACCAGCGGAGCGGCAGTGCACTAAGAGATATGTTGATACATACACCGTTTTAAGAAATCCACGACCCAGCCAGTGGGCGAATTCATATGTTGTGAATAGGACTACGGAAACTTGACTCGTATGATTCACCGCTATATCGGATTGTCCCGCAGATTGACATCCCGAACATGAAGTCGACATCTGAGTAAGTTAATTATCAAAGTGACGGCTGACAGATCGGGGGTTTTGGAAAAGTGGGGAGAAGTGGGCACAGTAGCAATGCAGATACAGAACATATACCATCAAGATTCAAGAAAGGCGTAGCCTACGTCGAATGTCACATACCCATGATTCTCCGATAAATCCAAGATGAGGATCAGTCCGATCAGACTTTGGACTTTTGATGCGCCCCGCCTAATACCTATAGGTCTACACAAGCAGCAAGCCATTCCGAATCAGAGTCACGATAGCAACATCGGAGAGTGTGGGGTGTTAGACTCAGACAGAAACAATGGGCTGAACACTGTGGAGACCATGTGACCCAGGTGACCTCGAGAGCCTTGAGGATAAGAAAAGGCGACAATGGAAACAGGAACAAGAAAATGCAACTCCTGAAAGCGCGGAGGAGTGGCTGTTCGATTTCTCAGGCACGCACGAAGAGTTCACGATTTAGTTGTTCATCATTCCAGATATGGTATCCTAATCCGGACCTGATTTGTCTCAAGAATCCTAATATGGCCAAATAAATCCCTGAGTAGCCGGCTGTACCGCCTCTCTACAACTCCAACTTACTCGTCTCACTTTTTGGTTCTGGTTCTGTTTCTAAGGTGTCTCTACCGAATAACGAAGAATGAGAGACCTCTTCTTCTCTATTTTTTTTTTCATGGTTTTCCAGCTCATTGCAGATGCCATGCCTGGGCCACGTTTTTGTTTTGTTTTCCCTGGAAACTCGGAGGCTGTTCGCCTGAAGGCACATTTTCTCACATCTGGCGCTCGATCTCATTCAACCCATATATATCCATTTGTATTGGGTGCCATGACCCTGGGTCCTCCTCCCTTTTAGATAAGAACGACCTTTTCACTTGTCTCGAACATAGTAACCCCGAAGCGCCCACTTTAAGTTTTTTTCTCCTCTAGACGAGAAGCATGCCTGTCTTAAGAGCACCGGTCCCCCATAGTATGTTCTTCTTTGTCAAATAAGACACTCACTCTTATTAAATCGCGTCTCTTCAGGCCACAAAAGTTTCTCCCCATACGACATGAGCCCATCCACCTCCTCACGATCCAACAAGGCTCCTCACGTTAGGATCCACACCCCATCGCTCGACAGTCCATTTTCCGGTCATGATTTCATACTATACGATGGGTATGATGGTATGTTCTTCCTGCTTTGAATTACCTGCTGGTGATTGAAGAATTGTTGAAACTAGAACCACATATCAACCTCTCTGCTTGGATGTGTGCTACTCCAATGTACTCTGAAGCTGACGTTTACGAGTCAGGTAAATTGCTCCCCTCACGCATCGTTGTCGCGCCGACATTCATCCGTTTCCTATAGCACAATGTCCCCCAAGCTTCGTCTTCTCACATCTCGAGGGGAATGGCAACGTTCTTCATGGTAGGCCTCCTCCTCTTCCACCCACAGGATCGTGTCTAATGCCCCGAATCCATTTCAGACGAACCCCTAGAAAGCAACCTGTTCACATGGCCGCCATACGACGGACCTGCGGGCTACGAATCTCCCTATTCTTCAATACCGGAACCTAATACATTCTCGAACCCCTTCTCGCCTTCAATATCCCTTGTTTCATGTTCCCCACGCTCGGAACACAGCGGTCAGTTCTCTGCGCCACCAAGTTAAATGATCAGTAATGACTCATTTGGATAATTCAGGCTTGTCACTCTCGCCACAACCTAACTTGCAAGAGTACACGAACGCTCAGTTCGATTTCGATTTCTCACATTCATCGACGTCAACATGGACATCGCCAGCTCTGCGTGTCAACCGTTCCTTGCGGTCCTCCTTCTCACACTCTCCGACGGTCTCGTGTTCGAGTCTGGATACCATTGACATCAAGAAGGAGTCCTCGAGAGAGCCTTCACCATTACGGGCCGAGACCGACCCCCAACAATCGCGGAGGCGGTTCCCATGTGCCATCATTGGCTGTGAGCGGAGATTCACTAGTCAATACACGTTGAAGGTGCACATGGAAGCGCACAAGCCCAAACCCCGCTCCTCCTTTCCCTGCACTCTTGGGTGCCAGGAGCGTTTCTCGAGACAGCATGACCGTCTGCGGCACGAGGTCGCAAAGCATGGTAAGATCTGCGAGTTCTCCTGTGAAGACTGCGGGCGGTTCTTCTCGACGAAAAAGACGCTGGGCAACCACAAATGTCCAGTGGCCCAGGGCGGCACTCGGTGGGTAAACAGTTGAATGCCCATCCGAAATTTCCTCCCTCCCATCTTGCATTTCATCTCATTTCACTTCTGGTTTTTTGGTTTTCTGGGTTATTCTTTGGGTCTTACGGACGTCACTAATGGCATAGGACTTTCCTCGCATATCTTCCTCTCTCCCATTCGGATTTTAAAACTGCACCGGCAGTATCTAATGTTTCCTTGTACAACTATCCTCCACCGGACATTCCCAGTATCTGCGCATTGGACTTGAAAAGATTACGACCCAACGCTAACCAAAAATGTACAGTAAAATACATTACCTTTCCCCGCTCCTATTGTTTCGAGTAAATACATGCCACTAGATATGTAACTCGACAAAAACCAATCTAAGATTGACGTTTGATATCTACATACCCCAGGAGACATCAGGCTTTATGCAAATAAACTTTTTCTAAATTTGTAGAGCGCGGATTTTCAAACCCATTGCAACAAATGGGCGGATCTGCCAATCGGTGTTACGGGGCACATATTTCCCTGCTGGGCGCTTTCAAATGATTGGCCAGAGATCGGTGATGATTAGCATGATAGATACCGATAAGGCAAACACGAGACGGAAGTAAGGAATGCCGTTGTTACACCTTTACACATTACCAGAACTGATTGTTCATTTGGAACCAACTTTCGTAGTATTTCAGACCTTTTCGAACTTTTTCGGATACAGAACTCCCTGCCGAGTCTCCCAAGGCCCCAAAGATATGAACTCGTGGGCGCTAATCGGGGAACGGGGAAACGGGCCGATGCTGAAGTGGTCATGACAGACGAAAATGGCCATGTTTGTTCGAAGTCGGAGAAGTTATTTGACCGATGGAAATGTTCAGCTGCATATCGGGATAGATTGCAAGCCTATTGATCTTGGTATTGTTATTCGTTCGTAAGGTGTCCATGACTCCATTGGACATTTTTCCTCTTCTAGTCATTCCTCCCTTGCCCAATTCTTTTTCAGTTGTCAAATTTTTTGATATGTTCGTCCGTCTCGCGGAATCAGCGGAACCAAAACTCCAAGAATGACGGTGACTCTCAACCCCAGCATGAACGCCCCTATTATTCAGAGGATTTGCCGTGGACTCTTGCATCGTCAGGTTAGACCCCCAGTCCCTGTATTCATAGTCGACGCTGGCCAGCATGACATCGGCCTGGAGCTTCGAAAGAAAATATACGATGTGAATAAAGAACTCGCCTACTGGGGAATCCCCGTAGAGAAACCTCATCTGTGGAAGCTATCTCCTCCCGTCGACACAGAAGATGAGAGGTGTGCGAACGAGTTAGGGAATATTTTTACTTTCCTGCACAACAAGAACACCGAGCCATATGCAGTAGAAAAGGTCTCCCTTAGTGACAAAATCGTCAATGTTTTCGATGCATCGGAGAGACAAGGAGCCACCATCCAAGTCCTAGCTCAAGTTGACCTGGATGACATATTTGGTATTCAGTCAATCCCTTCAAGGCTGGAACTTGACATTCATCTATTGTCTTCTCCAATGAAACAGAACCTTTTTAACTTTCAACCTTCCAGATCGCGCGTCTTATTTCCAAATGAATTTGGCAGCTACATTTTGAATATCAGTTCTATCAGTGAGCTTTCTGGGGAGCCCCCAAGGTTTTTACTGGAGCACAAAGAGTTTGTGAGGCGAAAGCGTCTGTATCATGATCAAGTATGTGTCCGATTTTTGTTGTCGAACCGATCCTGATCCTGTAGTACTAGAACTGCTCCTAGTCCAAAAGCACCTCTACAATGCATCCGCATCCGAGTCGTTCGGGAACTTCTTTGAGAAAGATCCGGTCGGTGCAGATGGCGATCCGCTTCGCTCTGTGACTCCGTGCAGAATGCGTCCACTATCTTACCGCCCGGGTTTCTG
>Ga0307517_10004906_pt1 | contig 20385 bp, 26 predicted proteins | sample 23_EM_MG_FD_194515 | JGI IMG/M metagenome (GOLD analysis project Ga0307517, IMG submission 194515) | Populus trichocarpa ectomycorrhiza microbial communities from riparian zone in the Pacific Northwest, United States - 23_EM | ecosystem: Host-associated > Plants > Roots > Unclassified | place...
CCCCCCCCCCCCCCCCCCCCCCCCCCCCCCCCCCCCCCCCCCCCCCCCCCCCCCCCCCCCCCCCCCCCCCCCCCCCCCCCCCCCGCGACACCCTTGCTTTCAGCTTTTTAGAACGGATTATGATACCGACCTGAGGAGACGGAGGCGGAGGCAAATGAGTCTCGGTTTCTTCTCTTCTCTCTTGTTCCTTTCCTTTCCGTTTTCTTCTTTTTTTTCCCCCCTTCCCTCTCTTTTCCCTACTCCCCTTCTCTACAGGAGCGAGATTTCTTCTTTTCCTTGTTTTCGCTCTCCGAGATGCAAGAGGTGGTGAGCGCACCTCGTGAGACGCTCGTGTCATCAGTACTTCTAGTTGGTTACTACCCCTACATACATACACACTTACATAGATTCATACATCCCGGTACATGAACGATGGGCTCTAGAGGGAGGGGCGGGAAGTTGATGGTAGGGATGCTTCGATGGGGCGCCGCCCACCGGTTGAGTGCAATGAGGGAAAGAATGAATGGTTCCATGAGGAATCTCGCGCAATCGAGCCAGGGTTCCGTCATTACTCACAGGTACCGTGACGGTAGCACGGTACAGCCTATGATCCGCGAGGGGTGCCCGTTTTCCTCAGCCGCGCCCCCTTCGCCTGATTGATTGCATCACACCCACACATTGGTTCGCCAGAGGGGAGACGGTTCGCCAGCCAGCCTACCGTGCCCGTTTAGTCAAGTGTAGCAGACCATGTCGGGGGCGTCGGCTTGGTTTGGCGACATTTGGGAAATAGCGAGAGAGAAGCTGGATGGATTGAATGTAGTCTATCTGCTGCCATCCTAATTCGATTCGCCCTGCCTCAGAGGTCCTGGTTGTTCCATCCGCATCTGATTTCCAAGGGTGAAGAACGTGTACCTGTATTGGAATGTTTGCCCTACTGTGCCCTAATAGCCGGGAGTAGTGTTGCACCACCGGCAATATAGCTCTTGGTGTTTGTATGGTTGCAGGACTATTATCATGCGGCGGGGTGATAATTGGAAGTGCCGTGTTTTCCTCTGCTTTTACCTGCTCACAAACTACAAATATTGGGTACTGAGGTAGCGATAATAATGTTTCTCTGTGCTCCAACCAGTGGCGCTTTTTCCGTCTGACCTCGCATCGTCAAGAAGGGGCGTGACCGAATGGACAGGGGTCGAAAAGAAGAAGAAGAAAAAAATCAATCCCAAGAAACTGGCTAAGTACCCCGATACTAGAGTACTCCGGTATATGTGATCTATCTCCATCCTAAGCCGTAAAAGCAAGGGAGGTTTTCACCGCGATCGCTGGTTTTGTGAATCGATTGAATGCCACGTACGAATGTAAAGATTTTTTTTCTCTTTTTTTTTCTTCTCTTCCTTCTCCGTCTCGCAGTGAAGAAAATTTCTCAAGTGCCGAAGCAACCTACGGTATTTGTGTATCCAGGGCAATTTTTTTCCTCGCATTGTTTGCAAACGGATGGGCTGCACAAGCATCCCCAATCATCTAATGCTCAAAGAGCAACTAGGAAGAGGATTTCGCCCGGTACCCCTCCGTTGGTCAAAGGCTCAAGTGCTGCAGTGCCTTGGCGAAGGCATGCCCTCCCTGTCGAAGTGGGCCGCACTGTCTTACTCTCCTCGGCGGACCAGATACTCTCGGCCGCCACCTGCAAGTATCATAGGATTCCAAATATTCTACGCATTAGGCGGAAAAGCAGGGGCCCCAGCTAGGAGGAATAACAATAGTGGTGTTATCATCTCTCTGCATTAGAAGAATATAAAAGACCGATGGCCCCCTTTTATGAGGCTTTTTCACTCTCGGTATGCTGCCTTATTCATTGTTTCCATCAGCTAGCGCACGGAACCTCCATCCTACCTTCTTTGTCCCCAGCCCCGGTGTTCCGCCTTGAATCTCAAACTGTTCTCTCACCTAAGTTTGTTTGCGCATTCCCTCCACCACACACCCTACCCATATACTCACACTGCCCCTACCCTACCCCCCCATTCAAGCCCCATCACTGCCACCACCAACACCTCGCTCTATATCTAAACCATCACCCGTATCCGGGGGTCTTCATCCCCCCTCGGATTACCAAGCCATTGGAGCTCTTATAGCTCTTACGACACCCCGCTAGCTGCTGCCATGGCCAAAGTAGCACAAAGCTCAAATGCAGCCGCTTCTCCCATCATGGGCCCTCCTTCTCAGGCTGAATTCACAAGCCCTGCGCACGCTAAGCTTTTGGAGAAATTCCAGACGGAGTCAGCGAAATTAGGGGAAGAATTCCGAAAACGCTCTCAAAAAGTAGCGGAGGAATTTTCCAGGAAGTTAAAACATTTGGCTCAATTCGATGAATATAGCTCTTGCTCTACGTCTTCCTCCTCCTCTGAGCACACCGGTAGTGACAGCGAGCCAGACGATGATGATAATGGCGATGAGGGATCACTCTCCCCATCAGCAGACACTACCAGGGTATTCCGAGTGGATGTGCCAAAGCTCAAACCCTTGGTAAATGGGAATTCGTTAAAAAATTCGACAAAGTTAGAACCTAAGGAGAAGAAAAAGAAAAAGCCCACTGTTAATGGAATTAGCAAAACTGATACAAGTGAAAGCCTTGTCTCCGCCGGACTTGACCTGTCACAAAAGGCTGGGGGAATGCTGCTGAATGGAGGCACGACAAATGGCGATAGCGAGATCACAGATAGAAAGGAGAGGGTCAGGTCCAGTAAATTGGACTACAAGAGACTTGATGAGCTGTATGTCTGAATTTTTGGTGTAGAGTTGAAATTTGGTTATGGATGGATTGCTGATTCCGCGTCAAACCAGATACAATAAAACAACACATGATTTTTATTTCGCAGAATCCTCGCAATCACCAGCGGGCAAGGAGGATAAGTGGGAGGAGTTCTTGTTTGTAATTAGGAGGAGATTTGGTTTGGAAATCCCCAAAAATCTGTTTGACTGTGGTGGAGACTAATCTTTGGCTACCCCTCGGCTAGATTGGCAAAACAAATACCAGAAAACCTACGTTGATATCAAGAGTATAGAGATTCGAACAGTTCTGAGGGAGATCTTGAAAGATGTCTCTGGAATTGGACTTAGAGAGGATAAGCCCACGGTATGTGACTAGATTCAATATCCCCTGAAACCTGGGGGATTCTACCTCCTAGGAAGCATCTTTGTGTTGGCTAGCTAATAACCGCAGGTCGAGCCAAATCTCCTATTCAACTATCTACCGCAGCTTGAGAACGAACTTGCAAAAGCGAGGGCTGTTCCCGAGGAGCAGCGGAACAAGACCCTGATCTCACATCTCGCTCTATTCAACGAGTATATCTCAACCGACTACGCCTCCACTATCAAAAGGCTGTACCCTCTCCTAGAACATGACGAGATTACTTTTGACCTCCTTTGGGCCCTATTTCTCCCAAACACCCTGATTTACACAATGTGCGCTGGCTCGAACGAGCCGAGATGCCTCAAGCTTGATTGGGGCGAGCAGAAGGAATCCTTGGACCGTGGTAAATTCTTCCAGTTGGATTGCCATTATGTTGACTACGATGGCAAAACCTATGGGGAGGCGAGTGCTGTTCTCGAAATTGACGAATTCAGAGGAGCAAGAAGAATCGATAGTCTCGGGGTATTCCCCTTGGCGTATCACGAGGACGAAGAGGATGTCAGAGAAAGGCTTATTGAGCGCGGAAGAAAGTTCGGATCCCTAAAGGGTATGCACTACAAGTATTATAAGGGTCTCGCTTTCTTCAAGCGTAAGAGGGGGGTTGTTAGGGTAAATGTGAACGGACGTATAATGGTTGATCCGAGCACTTTTAGAAGGATCAATCCCAATTACCGGATGAGCCCTGTCAAGGAGTCTGCTTCTCACATATCCTCCGGTGCCGCCAACGCTGAAGATGATTCGGAAAACGAAAACGAAGATGAGGACGAAGATTGTGGAGGAGGCGATGATGACGAAGATGGTGAGATTAATAGCCCTAACAATATGGTAAAGCCTAAAGCTAGTGTTGTGGCTGCGGCTGTAAAGAGAGCTATTGGGACGAAGCCTCAGAGAAGCTACATACTCGGCCCGGATGGCAAGATCAGGCTAGTAGGCACAACTCCAGGCGCAACTAAGAAGAAACTTTTGGAGACCGGAAAGACACCAGAAGGGATCAAGGACGCGCTTGTCCCAGAGGAGATGACAGAGGAACAACTTCTCCTATGCTCGCCCACAGTATTGGGTTTCAGCTTCGGAGATAAATTATGGGGTAAGTGGGTCGATTAGCTTGCTGCACATAATGGAACTAATGTCTTATTGGCGTGCGCAGCTGAATTTGCTGTCGAACACGTCAATGAAATCAAGTTCAACCCAGACGCTTTCGAGAGCCTTGTCCTCCCTAAAGCACAAAAGAAAATTGTGAAAGCACTAGTCGAAAGTCACACAGGTAACCGCGGATCAAGGGTTGGAATAGACGATGTGATAAAAGGAAAGGGAAAGGGGCTTGTGGCGGTTCTACAGTATGCTTCTTTTTTTTATTCTTTCTTTTTTCTTTCCCTGCTCCTAATCCTGGTTTTTGGGGTGGTGCGGAGTACAGTACGCTCTAACACATTTGCAGTGGACGTCCAGGGGTGGGGAAAACCTTAACAGCAGAGGGAATCTCGGAATTTCTCCAAAAGCCACTGTACATGGTAGGAGCTGGAGAACTTGGCACGGATTCTCGCACCCTGGAAACGCAGCTATCTCGGATTTTAGACATTGCGCATGTTTGGGGCGCGGTTCTTTTACTGGACGAAGCAGATATTTTCCTAGAACGTCGATCGGTTCATGACCTACAGAGAAATGCCCTTGTCTCAATATTCTTGAGGCTGCTCGAGTACTTTCAGGGGATCCTGTTCCTAACCACCAATAGGGTCGAAACCTTTGACGAGGCTTTTCAAAGTAGGATTCACATAGCTCTTCGATATAATGATCTCGATAAAAAGGCTAGGAGGGTCATTTGGAAAACATTCCTTGGAATGGTCGCAAGAGAGGAGTCCGGTTCCGGTTGCCAGTTAAGAGACATAGTTAACGATGAGGAGCTGGAAGGGCTTGCGAGACGTGAATTGAATGGCAGACAGGTATGCAAGCAACCAAACTAGACCAGGGTCATAGAGCCCACACCGTCCACTCGTTTCTCCCAGTTAGCTCGCGCCCCGATCTTTACTGATATTCCGTCATTTTTTCCTCTCTAGATCAAAAATGCAGTCCGAACAGCTCAGGCGCTTGCATTAAACAAAAACGAGGGACTATCAATGGAACACCTCAAACTTGTGCTTGCCGTTACCGAGGGATTTGAACAGGACCTTAAAGGAACTGGAAATTTGGACAGTAAGGACCATCCTCCCAAATTTCTCCCAAATTTGCAACTTGTTCTCAAGAAGCTAATTTAATCCTAGGCATGATGAGTTACGCGTAGCCTTTGAACTATCCCTGCCCATGGATGGCGTCAGCTGGTCTATGGGTGGACAGTTTTTTCCCTTTGTTTTGAGTGGTTGCGAAGTCCTTTTCTTTTTGATATGGAGACCCTTCCTGAGCATCCGAAAATGGGCTTTAGGTAATGTGATTTGGCAAGCGACGTGGAGCCCATCAGGAGGCTATCTTGACGACGGATGAAAGCTATTGGACTAATGCAGGGTGGGGCATATTTATGCGTATACAAGCTGTCCCCTGGAATGGCCAAATTGTGGTCTCGATATATACCTTTTGTATGGTACGTACCCCAAGCCAACCAGCGGCGCTGCATGAGTTTTTGCTCCTCCGGGGAGAATGGGTTAAAAAGCGAGTCTTGATTTACGTGCTTTTTTTTTCCCTTCGTATTTTCACGTTAGAATATTTCCTACCGAAAAAACTATTTTCCTGTTTCTGTTTTTTTCCCTTTTTCCCTTTTTCCCTTTTTCCCTTTTTCTCTGACCGTCGATCGGTCACCGGAGATGATCCCTCCGTACTTTCCTCCTCTCATTCTTCCTTCACCCCCCAGATTCGCGACTCTCTACCCCTTCCAGTTTTACCATTCTCATTAGTTCGGCCCGGTTTCAGAATTTTACGATGATATTATTAGCATACCTCATGGGCCAAGCCCAGACGCTGTTATCCCCCACGATTCCATTAACAATTGGGCATGATCCGCAAACCGTACAGTACTCCTACTTACAAACCTGTCTCTACTGGGATATGGGACTGTCGTACAATACTCCACTCTGAGTAAGGTAGAGAACTCGAGGCAAGCGCTCAAGGATGCTTGAAGCAGCACGAGTCCCCGAGCCGCCTCTACTATGATATGCAGAAGTTTTTCATAGCTAATCGGGGGGGGGATCTCGGAGATTTCTGCCACGTCCAGCGATCTGGTCATCCCGCCCGCCCATCTTTCCGCCCCTTAGAGTGTATTCGAGTGACAGGTTGCATTGTGTTGTATGGAGGCTACTGGTGACTGGCGTGCATCCCGCCACGCCCCGCCTCGGGCTTTGAGACTGGAAGCTCGATAGTATATCGTACCCCCGGTTAAATGATTTGGAAGAGCCTAAGGAGAATCCAAGGGTAGGTACAGCTACACATCTGTAGACGTATATACCACAGAGGGCGGGAACTCTTCTGGTTTTCGGGTAGGTGCTGATGTGACGTTCAACTGTGGTACTGTCCTATACGGTACGCGTTCCTTCTGTTGGCATTAAGAAAGTGTAATTGTCATCAGCCCTTGCCCTATGCTTGTGGCTACAGATTCCAATGAAGTGTTGGAACCTGTCATCCCAACATATCGTGTGCCATATCGCACATTATTGCTCGAGTGCCGTGCTCGCAGTACTAGTACAGGAGTCGCATGTGTTACACGTAACTGGCCATTGGCGCCCCTAAGCATCGATCCTCGTCCCACGTAAGTCACTACTCACCGGCTGACCGCTCCATGATTCTGCCTGGCCACGCACCAGCTCAACCTCTCCTTCCCCAACCACTCGTCTTCTATTTCACCCTATCCCTCCCCTCCTCCCCTCCACTATTTCTCATTTCACACCCTACCTATCGTCATCATAAGCATCATCATCACTATCACCATCACTATCACCATCACCATCACCATCACCATCACCATCACCATCACATCCTTCTGCTTTCCTTCCTTTTACTAGTGAGTCGGAGATAAATGGGAGCCAACCACTCACAATCTATCTCAATAACCTTCTATTCGCTGGAGTTGCTCTCCCTGCACTTACGGCGTTTTTCCCCCATTGCACTCTGAGGGGCTCCAGAAGGCTTCTCCCAACCTGTTTCGATCCCTAGGTATAGCGATAGTAGGAGATATCACTTTAAACCATGTACCGAACGACGCCCCCGGCTCGGAGAGGTCAGCTGGTTAAAGTACGTTCACACCAGGATTAATTTTTGTGTGCTCTTTGAGCCATCTGACCTTCTCTAAGTTTGGTTCGATCAGACCAGCAAGGGCTCAGCCATAGGACGTATCCCAAAACACTTCTCCGTGCACACTTTTAGCCACCCAGCGTTCCGTATTCCCCCTGTGCCAAGTCCGGGCTCCCACTGAACAGTTTCAACTCTGCTGTTTCTCTGGCCAATGCACTTACTGGGCTACGATGCAATCTTTACAATCAAGGGGACAAAACACCAACCAGCTTTGGCCCCGACGAAGGCACCCTCGATCAGTTTGCGTTCTATCAATGCCCGATAGATGGCTCCCCTCCAGAGGTTCGTACCTATGTGACTGGTTATAATGCTAACGGGGCCGAAGGGTTTCCGTGTGGCCCCCTTTTGTTGTTGACGTGTCCTGTGTGCAAATGGTAAGGTGGGGGCAGTCGGACGGATGGCCCTAAGAATCCTTTTTTATTCAATACGCTAGAGGTGCGGGTCCAATGCCGTGAAATGTAGTGAAGAGTGGAACTATTGGGGGTTGGAGGAGTGTGGCCACGATTCAGAATTCCTCCTGGGTGATTCGTGGTTGAGGTATGCTGATAAAGACATATATGATTGGGGAGAATTACTGACAAGGCTTCTTCAATGGGTAACAAAACAGTACCTCAGATCTCTCATAAGAGCTTTGAGTGGAGACGCGGGCCACTTATAAAACAGCCGATATTCCTGCGGGCGCTGAAATTTTGGGACCAACTACTCAAGTATATGATACTATCTAGGTGACGATTTGTGATAGGGCCGATATATACTAGGCCCACGAGATCTAGTACCCGCTGTCTTCGTCGTATTGGATCGAGAGGATTGCTGTCATGGTCGGTCACTCGCTCCTGGAGAATGAGTTCCAAAAAGAGGTGATGTGATATGAGTTGTTCTGGAGGATAATACCTACGCATGGAGAGTAAGAAATATCGAGGAACAAAATTGTGCTTGGCTCCTCCTGGACGGTCGATCTTGGACAGTGGCCTGGAAATTTTAATCGCAAAGGATGTGGTTGAGTTCCAGGCACGTTCCAAAAGTAACTGGGAGTCTTGGCACGGCTCAGGCCATGGAAACGCCAAGATTTCTAGATACTTTTGGAACGAGTCTGTATATTGGCATCTGGGCTTTTACATGAAACTGTGAAACCGGGCCGGAGGGGACTTAGTAATTTATGGCGGTTGATCGGGGTTGCGCTAGCTATTCCGCAAGATATTAGTTGGGGGGTTTACTAGTTCTAGAGTTCAATGTAAAATCATCTAGGCTTTATTTACTTGTACCTCGAGTAGTAGTACGTGGTTATACATATCGACTGCATGAAGGATTTTGGGGTCGAGGTGAAGTGGGCTTAGAAGCGAGACCGCTCGCGGACATGCCTTGCTTCGGATGAGTATGGATACGGCACAGTGGTGGCGGGGGCCGAGTGACAGGCGGCTCAGATACTGGCGTTATAAATTGATCTGTGATGGTTTGGGCACAGCGCAATATTTTCACATCACTCGGGGTTGGTGGAATGTGGGGGATGGACGGGGAAAAAAAAGGAGGGAAGAAATTGGGCCGGTTGATGAGGGTTGGGATTTGGGCGATGGAATGCAGTTTGAGCGCTGACCCTTTTCTCCTATGGCGGAGGAAAATTCTGTTGCTTTGTCGGTTAGGCCGGGGGACTGACTTGACTGATGGTGGTCCTGTTGATTCTGTGCATGCGGTGAAATGAAGCTGTGGTGGTAGTGGTTGCCAGTTGAATAGATGAATGATTGATTGTCATTGTTTCCTTCGTCTCGGCTATCCCTCGCCATCTACAGTAGTTACCATAGCGCGACCGGCACCAGCGAACGGCGCAAGCAGAGATGCGCCCAAACATATAGATCAGACCACTTCTCAAACGGTCCCGCATTGTCGGATGAATCTTTTTGAGACTGGAGTATTACCTCAGCAGGGTGAGACATCAATGGCCCACGGACAACAAGTTCAGATGCCAGTACCATACGCCCATCTGTCTGTGCCCAGTCCTTGATCTGCCCAATCAAATGGGAGTTTCGGAGACTCTAACCGGGCTGGGACATCAAGGCGTTGCTTTGCATTTGATTATTAAAAAAAGTTATTGTGTGGGCTTTGGTTTTGGTTGTGGTTGTGGTTGTTGCAAGGGTGGGTGGATGGGCGGGGGATCGAATGAGTGGTCCAGTTTTGATTTTGATTCTGATTTCGATTTCGATTTTGGATGAGGAGGAGGAGGAGGAGGAGAATTTTAGGGGTACATATAGATCATATTGGGATGGATTTAGTCATGGTCTGGGTTTTTGTCTCTGCTGGAGAGTAGTAGATACTGTATAGTCTTGTCTTCTGGACTGTTGTTGCTATCTCTCTGAGGGGAAGAGAGAGGGAAGGTGGATGATGATATGTTGGGAGTGTCGGCTATATTGCACTGCACATACTTGAGTTCAGTAGGTGTATGCGAACCATATGCGACGTACATACCGGTACGAGTATAACAGGTTTCAATACGGTAGAGTATCGTGCTGGATATGATAAACTTTGGCGGATTCCATTTGATTCCCTGTATGGACAGCAATAGATCTATCAATCTATGATATCTGTCAAAGGACGGCGGGGGGGGGGGTGGGGAATAATAAAAAAGAAAAAAGAAAAAAGAAAAAAGAATTCTTTTTTTAAATTTCAATTTCTGGCAAAAATAGGCGGCGCCCAAGTTACGATATCCTACTAACCAACCACAGTGCTAAGATCTTCCATCGCGATATATATGAGGGGCAAAAAACAACCCATCGATAGGAACCGAGTCGATAAGGAAACTTTTGTGATTTCGCATCTATGATACACATAAAAATTTCCTGACGTTTGTGAAAACGACTGCTATTGCATAATAATATATGGGCGGCGAAATCTTGAAGCTCCCGGCGATTCTTCTTCTTCGCTGATAATATGCAATGGCGGTCGTTTTTACAAAACATCAGGAAAAAAAATAAATTACGATTAGAGTTGAATCCTAGTACCGGTAATCTAATTGGTTCCATTAGAGTTTTTTCTTTGCGCAGAAGGTTCTTGATAAACATGAGCTATGGCCCAAAAAATAAAATAATAATAATATGAGAGAACGAGTTGCAAAGTGCAAATATTGGGATCATTTTTTTGTTTTACGCGCGAAAACCAGGCATATATTTTTTTTTTGGATTGATAAACATGCGGTGTGGGGGGGGGGAGGTCTAGATTGGTTTTGGCCAGTCAACCATGCGGGAACGTGCACGGCGGAGGAAAACGTGGGGATCATTCCTGGCCAATGGTTGGGTTGTTTCATCGGGGAGGCGCGCACGGACCGGGTTTTGAGAGATTTTGGGGACTTTGTGGATCGGGTGTCTTAAGTTGTGGGGGTGGTGGTGGTGGAACGGGCCAACTGACGGGCTGGGCTAACTCTATCAAGGCAATGGATGGAGGAAGGAAGGAAGGAATGAAGGAAGGATGGAAGGAATGAAGGAAGGTCTTTTAAATGGTTCGGAGTGAAGGTCAATGGCGTGCATGGAATCATTTGCAACAGGGACAGTTGGCTTGGCAGTGGGCTGCGGGTTGTGAAGGGGTAGCGAGAGGATTTAGATAGGGAGGGCCTTACTGCCCATCGGGGGGGCGGATAGCCTATCTGGACAGGGGTTGGTTGGCACAAATTTTGTAAGTCGTTCCCAAGGGTATTCTGCAGTCTTAGTTAGGATTAGGATTATGTCAGATCCTGGGAGAGATTGGGGTGTGGGAGCGGTTGTGGTAGGGGTAATGTATTGGAACGAACTGGGGTAAGGATGGCCGGTGCAAAATTTCGTGCATTCTGAGCCGAGGATTACGGCAAGGTCGGTGTGGTCGTTGTGCGGTATGCATTAAACCACCATACGAGGAGAGGGTAGACTGGTGAGTATGCCAAAGGTGGGAGAGAGGAGGGGAAAAGACAAATGTAGTAAGATATTTGAGAATGAATGGTGATATTGGATGGTTTGGAATATATGGTAGTAATGTGAGAAATAGAGATAAAGGTAGAAAATAATAATTATGTATTAATTATAACAGGGATTTGTGCTCTTATGGCATTGATGAATATAGTTACAGTCGCACCATCTTGTCACCGAGGGCGAAAATGGGGGGATAGCCATCGGGACGGCAAAACGTTCAGCAGAGTGAATGGATAGATAAAAATGGTAATTGAAAGTTGGAAAACCTGAATAATGATGTGTGTAGATATAGGTTGCAGTTATTCGGGATTGAGTTTAAATGAAGAGCAGAGTGACAAAGGGGACCTTTCAATACCAAACATGAAAAGAAGAGTGATATTGCAAATGATGAACGATCACAAATCATAACTAAGGAAGGATATGGTTTTACATGACTTAGAATTTGTAAGTTATGTGTTAATTGATTATGTTAAATGCTTAACAGGACTCATAATTGTGGATCATATATGTCTCAGGCCATCTATACTGTTGACCAAACATATTGCAAAGTGAATGGAGGAAGCCTTGGCATCAAAGATTAGGTAAATAGATTTAATTTTTGTTAAGGTTATAGTTTTGGGTGAACATTCAGTATACCATGAAAACCATTGAGACATTTCCTTATACGATGAACTATGGTACACTGTCTTGTTGCTATGAGTTTGTATCTTGGCTGGTAAGCTAACCATAACTGGAGTGTTTATTTTTGCCAACTGAGCTAAGAGTAACAGGGGATGTGTTTTGCGTCGACCAAGGCAGCCATTACTGGATTTTTTGTCGACTAAGCTAGTTGTGATAGGCTGGGTTTCTTTTGCGGACCACAACTACAGATCTTTGCAGGATAACAACCTCTATTTAAATGCTCCATTGGCCGAATAATTCCTTTGTAAAAGTCACTTACTCAATTGTTCCTCATTGCTCTCATGTCTCTCTCTTCAACCATTGGTACATCAGAAAGCATTGGGCTGAAGCCCTGGGTTTGGATTGTAAAAGACTGAGTTGTAACTCTCCTTTTCTATCCTACTATTGAGGGTTAATTCAGTCTTCACACTCAACATGGATTACCCAAGGGCCTCAATGTGCATTCCTGCAGGCATCCTTAAGGCTTCGCCTTATGTGCCAAAAGGAGAGATAAAAGAATTGCCTCTACCTTGAAAAGTCCATATCCTTCTACTCAATTTCCTACCTGATGAATGTTGACAAAATGAACAAGGACCTAAAGCATTATCAGACAACAATCTATAAAAGAAATGGGCCACTTAACTACCGCTATCAGGAAAAGTAAAACAGGCAGCAGAGAAAGTACCAGAGAAAGAGGATTTCACAGTTAACCATGTAGTCGGAAGCAATTGTAAGTTCAACTGGTTAATAGAATATACCATATACTAATTACATTAAATAGGTAATACTATTGAAGTATTGTTCAAACGAGGGGGTCAAGGAAAGCATGCTCCTCTTACTACGACCACTGGCACTCTTGAAGATAAGGTGTCTCTTGGCACAACCTTTAAGCACATAGAGGTTGAAGGAAAAGGACTTTATATAACTTTGGATGTGAATTATGAAAAAATATTTGTTATATTTGGTGAAGGCTTGAAGCTGGTTTCCTGGGAGCAGATTGTTGACTATGTGGAAGAGGCCATGTGGTAGAATATTGAGGGTTACGTGTCTATTAATACACCTGAAATGCTGAAGGATTCACGACATACACAGTACAAGGAATGGCTTCTTGCAAATTAAGATCTTTGTTGACCACCTTGGGTACAAGCTGGAGTTTATCATTGAGGAACTTGGATAGAGCAAGGACATATTAATCTTGAAAGTTTTGCGACTAGAGATACAAAGGTAAAAAAAAACTGGTATCCAAATAGAGATATGGTCCCTGTTTATGTTAATGAGTTTGTTAACAAGGGTTCAGCTGATGCTATTGGCAGGGGTTGATATGGAGTGTATGCAGGAGTATGAGGAAATACAATAACAATGTTTGGACACAACAAGAACTCTTTTCACAAGTGCTGAAAGAGAAAGCTTTACTTTGCGAGTGTGTGCAGTAAATGTGTTTACTGAGACAAATATCGACAGAGAGATGTAAAAAATAGTAGAGCATTAATGTAACAGTTGGGGGAGATTGAAAAGGAAGATTTTTGTATTAAGGGACTATAACTGAGGTTTAAATATCAAGTAGACCGTATTAACTTTCCGAAAAGGAAGGAGTTTGAGCATTTTACTTTGAAATGGAGTGGCCATAGATATTGTATGGTGGCTACTATTCATGAAGCGGTTAAAAGAGAGTTAATGTCCAGGAGTGAATAGTAGTATTAAGATAATTTCTGTAACTTAAGTTAGCTTATAGTATAAAAATGAACCTTGAAGACCATAACCATAGAAACAAAGATTTAAGTTATGGATAGTCAATTGTAATGTATTTTTTTATTATTATTTCACTCTCAGGATTGAGTGCTAGCTTAATAGTGGACTCAGGCTTTACTGTCTTCTTGAAAGTTAATTCTATTCTGAATTTAGCTTAAGTAAGTTATTGTACCTGGTTAGAAATTTAAATCAGATGATGAAATTTGCTAAATAGAGGCTAATGGCTATCCTGTCAATCTGCATTAATATAATAATCTTGCGAAGAGGTAGTTACATGTCACAAATTGTGACTAAGCAAGTCAGATTTCACATGACAAATACTATTAGTCATAAGGTATTTTGGTTTTACACTATGATGTGACTGGACTCAGGGTTCTCACATGACTGTGCACGTGCAAGTCATCGTTATAATATTATTATGATTGGTTGATGGTATCATGACTCACGATTGTGACGTCATACGATGTAATAACTTTTGCACATGACAGAGATTATGAGTCATGGATTTCACGCATGTGACTCATTTGAGCACATAACTGGGTTTATGAGTTTTGATTAGTTAAAGGATATTGCGGAGTTGATCCAGTTGAGTGAGCTGATGGATGTCACGCTATGACTCACTATGAGTCATAAAGAGTATAGTGCAAAGTGATACAAACCAGGTCCTTAAAACAAGCCACATGCAATCTTGAACTAGTATTTCAAAAGAAGAGATTTTTTTTTAAAAAAACTACTAAGACGAAGATATTTACAAGGAGAGGAGACCAGTGGTTTTTTCTTGAGGATTAAAAAATGTATGCAGAAGTAGTTCAAGTTTAAAAAGTAAAAATTTTGGTAAGAGTGAAACTAGTGATAGAATCTACTTAGCAGCAGACTGAAATATGCAGTGGAGTGTGGATGACTAAGACATGGCAATAATCAAGTGGATAATATATTAAGTACTATACTAACAATAATAATTAATCAATCTCGAGCACAGCCAACAACCAATACGAATATACTCTGTGTAAATGATCAATGAAAGCGCCTGCGGGCTGAAGGATCCCAAGGTGGCCGCTCTAAAAAGCTATGCAATTGTCCCAAATCCCAAAGTGAATATCACGATATTCGTGCAATCCAATTCCCTTTTCCCTCCCCGACGATGGCCAATATACCCTCGTGTGAATCGGATCCCAATTCTAGTCTGACGCAGAGCAGTCCAGGCGGTTCCCCTAATCGGGGACCATCAAAAAGTACATTGTGGAGAAGAGTACAGAGAGAGAGAGAGAATGCAAGAAAGCAGCAGGAGCTGGAACTGATGAGTGGCTCAGAAAATTGGGAGGATATTGAGAGAGAAGTTGAGAAAAAATGGCCAATGGTTACAAAAGGAATGCGGGAAACAGTGCTAATGAAAGGTATACCAGTGAGCCTGATTTCTCAAGGTTCACAACAAAACAGATAGAAAGATAGGCTAAGATGCAATATAATATCTAGGGGTTGCCGATATCTGCAGAGTTCTGTATGGTAAAAAGAGAAAACCTGACAGGATCCAGGATCTCAAAAGTTTCTTTCAAGTACTCCAGTTTATGAATTGGCAGTTAAAGCATCCGGAACTCCCCCACAAGAAAGCTGCTCTAACTACTGCGACAGGTTGGGGCAGGAGCAAGCATACAGTGGAGAATATAATCCGCGGAGAAAAGAGTTGGATAATAACAAGAACAATTGTGTCTAGCCTGCGTGGAAAGCATGCCAAGTCGCAAAGTATGCTCAATGATGAAGGCACCATAATTGCCATGTGTGAGTATATAGATAAGGCTATTGAGAGTATGTATTCTATCTAGTGCTTGTTCTATTTCACCATCTTTGGTTATAGCTAAAATATTAACAACTAAGTAAATATTTCTAGACTTGGGTTTGCAAAAGCCGTTACTGAATATTGGACAACATGTACAAGCCAACAAGATGCAGAACTGCGGGTATCCTCTGTGTATCAAGCCCTAATCGATAAGAACACAATGGGAAAAATGAGTGTAATAGCATTAACTGGAATTCGTTGGCTGTAGTGTTCATTACAGGGCCTCCGGGCCCTGAAACTGCCTGGCCCCCGCCCCAGTCAATGGCCCAGGGCAGGGCGTTTTTCTTTTCAACTCCTGCCCCTGCCCCCGTCCAGGCCCCCGCCCTGTTCAATACCCCAAACAGCCCCCCGTCAATGAATTTTCTCCGCCCGGGGCCCCGCTTTTTGTATATTCCCCTCTCGAACATTGCTCTTGTGATACATGATTGAGTAATTGTGTGAGCAAATACCAAAAACCACATACATCAAAGTATATACGGGCATTTATTTGCATGGAATGATTCATACAATATGAACCGGAATAATTCACAACACCAATTGGACATCCGAGTTGCCTAGTCTAGTAACGTATATTGTCTCAGCAGGCCATACGCCTAATTCATAAGCCCAATTCATACACTCTATTGACAGCTTCAAATCATATGCCCAATTCATAAGCCTGATTCATCCGCTGGTGCCATATGCCCAAATCATACGCCCAAGCCATACGCTCAAATCAAACCCCCAAACCATACGCCCAAGCCACACGCTCAAATCATACGCCCAAACTATACACCCAAACCATACGCTCAAATCATGCGCCCAAACCATACACCCAAACCATACACCCAAATCATACGCTCAAATCATACGCCCAAGCCATATGCCCAAACCATGCGCCCAAGCCATACGCCCAAATCATAACCAGTCATGCTCTGGAGTTACAGTGTTGAGAGTTCACATAGCGAAATGGTGAGGTTAAAGAAAGAGTGTATTTATAACAATAAGAGTTTTATAAAAGGTAATTAGGGTAAGTTAGATGTGACTCGGAGGTTTGAGTTAGTCGTATGATTTGTGTGAAAGTGAGAAAAGACTGCCCCGTCCCCACTACCACATGGGGACAACACCATGGAGTAATAGAAAACAAGAAGAATGAAAGTCATAATAGTTGAAAAAAGAGGAAAATTAAGAGAAAGAAAAAGACAATCCCTGAATATGCTTAGGTGGTAGCGCTCCCACCAGCACCAGCTCCTGCCCTTCCAGCACCAGCTCCTGCCCTCCCACCACCACCGCTGGAGCGCGTGGGCATCCTACCGCCACCACCGCTCCAACCATTCCCACCAGGGCCTGCAGAGCGCCTACAAGCCCCACTCCAACCACTCCAACCCCTACCACAAGTCGGCTGAACTGGCGTCTGTGGGGTACGACTACTAACTCCAGCCCCCGACAGCCCTGTTCCAGCGGGGTGTGCAGGTGTGCCTCAGACGGCCCCGGTCACCACTGTACTACTACTGCCACCACCCCGCCAGTACCCACATGCCTGGTATCATGGCCTCCCTGGGCACCTCTCGCATCACCTTCCTCGCCACTACTTCCATCTCCCATAGCAGAACCCACACCACCAACCAAATTTCCTTGTCTAACAACTCCCCCAGCACCCCCCGTAGTACCACTACCACGAGTCCGGCTAGTAGTCCCAGGGCCACCATACAAGCGACGGCATACAGGTGGATGAGGGTTATGGCTGTCGTCACTGTTGCTGTCACTACCTTCATTGGCAGGGGGCGAGTGATGGGAAGAAGCTCACTGGCGACGGGGAGGGGTACTACGCCGTGGAGGTGCACCCCTAGGAGGAGGAGGAGGGGGAGCGTGCCTGGGAGGAGGAACACCTGCAGGACAAGGTGCACCCCCGGGAGGAGGAGGAGGAGGAGGAGGAGCACCCCTGGGAGCACCGCCGTCCTCATTTAGATAACGTCTCATCTCTTCCCGAGTGGCACCATCTAGCTGGCCAGCCATAACGTTCATGATATCCTCAACTAATCTCAGGTCCTGGACCATGAGAGTAATACGACCAGCATGTGCCGTACCCAGGGCTCCAGCTATGAACAAAAAATTAGTAAATCAGATAGTTATACTAGGAGAGGAACTCAAATTAGCGGTCATTGTCATCACCAGGAACTCTTTCGCTACCACCGGGAGGAATTAAACAGCTGATCTCTGCCAACGGAATGGTTGCTTGAGTGCCAAATCTGACACAATCTCCTGGCAAAGACGATAGAATAGGGTCTTGGGAATTAGGTACCCGCCATCGCGGCGATACTTAATAATCTCTACCATTGCCACCCTGCTAGTTGGATACTGAGCCGGCTGCTGGACCCCACCAACAACCCTCCCAGCTCTTTTCCGACCAAGATGCCGAGTTGGGGGTCCCCAATTTCCACCACCTTTGCGGCCCAAGATACCATCATTTGCGCGACGTTTGGGAAGCATTGAGCAGGAGTTACTTTTTTGGTGTTTGCTTGTTTGTTGTGTTGACGGACAGGTGCGTGAGGAAGGAGGTTCCCAGGAAAAGAGAGAAGGGTTTTTGCTGAGAAGTTAGATGCAAAATGATCTTTGGTGTGTAGGTGACTGGAGTCTGCTTCCTCGGGCGTATGTGTATTTGTGCGTAGGTGTATTTGTGCGTATGTGAATTTGTGCGTATGTGTATTTGTGCGTATGTGTATTTGTGCGTATGTGTATTTGTGCGTATGTGTATTTGTGCGTATGTGTATTTGTGCGTATGTGTATGGACCCTATACCTTCCCTGGTAGCTGAGTCGGATATTAGGGCTTGCTAAGAGGAAGAAGTGTGTTGGAGGAGAGGTGGGTAAAGAGTTATTTAATACCAACGAAATAAAAATTGCTTATTTCATGAGGAGTGCCTTTCAAGCCCCCTCGTCATATCTTTCCGGGAGTCCCCTGGAGTTCAGGCGTATATTGATTCATGATGTGTAGATGAGTAAACGACAGTTAAGGGTGATAGGGCATCGGTATATACATACACTTGAATTGTACGATGGTTAAAGTCGCGTAAGACTGCAACCCCCAGTCTACCATAACAGGCAATGAACAATCCCTTCCATGTAGAAATGGCTTGAAAATGTTGTACTAGAAGTTGTATTTGTTCCAAGATGTTGTATCTTCCCTATTTATGTATCAAGTGTACAATTGTAGTCACAAAATGAATCTGGAAAGTACGCCTCTCCCATCTTCGCTCCGAACTCAAACACACAGCTCTCGTTGCGATAATTTCCTTTCTCTGATAGTATGATGAATGCAATTAGCAGAAGGCTTGAATCTGGGGGGTCATTCATATCATACTTAGAAGTTGGTGAGTAGGGCTTTTGGTTAGGCTACCGCGGTAGAGAGGAGGGCGCGACGCGTGACTGCGGGTAGACCGTGACGATGTTTTCAAGAGGTGAACCAACTTTTTCTTTTCTTTTTAAGAGAGGCCAAATTAACTCCTCTTCTTTCTCACCATACTCTTACCTTCTCCATCCACGCTCTCACCATCAACACAATCCTCAAGTCGCGCTGCCCTCTGCGCTGCAATCCTGCTTCTCTTTTTCATACAGAAGCTAACTCAGCAGTTAAAACAAAAAAAAGAGAAAAGAAAAGAAACACCCGTGGCTCTTGCCCTACGAACCCGAATACGCCCCTCTACTGGTACCACCCTCTCTACTTCCCTTACTTTCTCCACTACATCAGAGGGCACCCCGGCAAATGGTCGCTGCATAGATTACTTATTGCCCGATCCCAAATAGTAAGTTTGTCACCATCTTCACACAGGTCTTTTCTCCTTTGCTCTTTTCTCCTTTGCTCTTTTATCACCTCTTAAATCATACGCCGAGTTCATACGAACAAATCATACGAACAAAATCATATGCACAAAGAAATCATACGCACAAAATCATACGCACAAATTATATGTACTAACATTGATGAATAGAATACCTTTTCCACGAGCAATGCCATCTGCTTATAAGTGGAGGCCGCTTCCGGCAGGCGCTTTGGGGCACTCAGTAAATCCTGAGAGGATCCACCGGAATGAACATAGGGCGCGCCTTATACCCTTGGAAACCGCTTTCGAATGTGCAAGGGCAAACCGAGGCAATTGCCTAAAACAACACCGTGATTTTGAGCGAAGATATGATGAGTACTAGGCGCTTGACGACGAGACCAAAGCCCAAGTGGATCAGGAGATGATTGTAGAGGGGAACAAGGTCCTGGAGCAGGAATGTGTGGCAAACCTGGAGGATTGGCGGCGATACTATCCAAACCAGTTTGGCGACAATGGTTTGCCACTTGGGAACCCCCCAACCCCTATCGAAGTCGATTCTCCACCGAATTCGCTGGCATCACCTGTATTTCCGTCGCCGGAGGTGGGGCCCGCAGCGTGAATGAAGAGTCTACTCGCACGTGTGGTGAAGCGACCCAGAAGCTCGTCAACTGGGTCTGCGCTGGTACCGCCTCCAGGGCCTTCTGTATCTCAGGACGATTCTCCCCGGCGCGCGTGCTAGCTAGCGATTCGGGAGCGTGGGCATTCACTTGCAATGCGTGTGGCCACGGTATCCCCGACAGAGTCCCCTGTTGGACGCCCTGTGGCTTTGGCGAGGGCAGCTACATTCAATACAGGGAGTACAAGGGAGCCTATCTCACATCGCACCAGGTTTAGGATAGGACTAGGTAGCCTGAGGCGAAGCTCCCGGGCTAATAATCCACAGTCAAGTAAGTAATTTTAAAATTTGCCTAATTAACTTGAGATGT